>ERZ802822.279-NODE-279-length-36877-cov-9.436957_pt1 | contig 36877 bp, 27 predicted proteins | sample MGYA00345649_ERZ802822 | MGnify/ENA primary metagenome ERZ802822 (study PRJEB30503, sample SAMEA104212359) | marine metagenome | biome: Westerlies Biome; feature: [SRF] surface water layer (ENVO:00010504) within the epipelagic zone...; material: water...
AATCATTTGATCTATCATTCATGCTTCAAATATCTAAAATTATTAGATATATATTCTATTTAATATTTTAAAAGAACTTATTGAATGTCCTATAATTAATATTATGTAAAACAGGATATGTTGAGGTAAGTTTGTATATTTGATTATGATTATATCTACATCCCCTAACATAGGCGGGAAAAAAATTACTGAAACATTAGGAATCGCTCGTGGAAATACCGTTAGATCAAGAAATGCAGCTAGAGATATTTTCGCTGCATTAAAAAACATTGTTGGAGGAGAAATTGATGAATACACTAAATTACAATCCCAGTCAAGAGAACAAGCTATCAGTAGAATGATAGCAAATGCTCAAGATCTTGATGCTGACGCTATTGTTAATGTAAGAATAACTACTTCAATGATAATGCAAGGATGCTCTGAAATAATGGCCTATGGAACTGCAGTTAAACTTGATTAAATGGACAACTCAGAAATGATATTTAGTATAGTCATATGGTTAGTTATCATTATTTCTTTAATATATCTTCTTATTAGAAAGATAATAAAGGAAGAAAATGAAGATTTTGAGAATAGAGATTACTAATTATATACTACACATAAAATTATGTCATATTTTAATGAGTTTTTAAAAGATAAAAGTGTTGGAGCTATTTCTTCAAGCAGTAAAGCTATGGGAAATAAAATGTATGGCTCTTTTAATTTAAAAGAAGCTGATGCAGTTGTAGAATTTGGAGCTGGAGATGGTGTTTTTACTGAAGAAATACTAAAACTTATTGGACCAAATACTAAATTTTTTGTTTTTGAAACAAATGAGTTATTCTTTAAAATACTAAAAGAAAAAATTAATGATGAAAGAGTAATTCTTATTAATGATAGTGCAGAAAAAATTGGCTTTTATATTAAGAATCAAAAGATAACTAAAGTTGACTACATTATCTCTGCACTACCCCTATCACTAATACCTGTTGATATTAAAAATTCAATAATCCAGAATTCAATAAAGTATTTAAAAAATGATGGCCAGTACGTTCAGTTTCAATATACACCATATGACTACCGGAGATTAAAAAGATATTTTAATAAAGTTAAATTAAGTTTAACTTTCACAAACTTTCCTCCAGCTTTTCTTTATAGATGTTATCCTTAGTAATTTAATAAACTCAAAGAAATATTAAGTTTTATATACATCAAATTGATATAAATGATATGATGTATGAAAGTAGACAACCTTTTTAAATGCTTTGTTAGGGACTATTCCGTGAAAATTGTTAACCAAGTATTTCTTATTTATTGATTCAACTTCTTTTAAATCGTTTATCAATTTATTCTTCTCAAATTCAAAATTAAGGTTTTCACATCGATAAGTATTAAAAACCTTAAGTGTAGGAAGGTTTTTTAAATAATTTTTTACATTATATCCAACTATATACTTAAGATATAACCTGTGGAATACTCCAAAGATAAACCCAACTACAAAGATTAATGGATTTAGCTTTGTTTTATTTAGATATACGTCGATAAAAGCAGAACAATGTTTAAGCATCATGGAAGAATTCATTTTACCCCAATTAGGTAATGTATCCTTATTAAGTAGCTCAATCCCTTTAATTAGCTTGTCTAAATCCATTAATAATTTAATAAATAATCCAGCTTATCTTTTAACTTATAAATAGCTTGAAATCCTTCTTCCAGATTTTTAGCAAATGGTATAGGAGTATCTAGTGATCCTACCCTAATTACAGGTGCATCTAAATATTCAAATATTTCTTCACTTATAACAGCAGAAATTTCACCTATATAGCTACTAAAAATAGTGTCTTCACCTAAAAGTAATACTTTACCTGTTTTCTTTATTGAATTGAAAACTAGTTCTTTATCCCAAGGTATTAATGTGTTTAAGTCAATAATTTCTAAATCATTTTTTGAATATTCATTAAGTAAATCTAATGCCCAATGAACACCTAATCCGTATGTTACAATAGTAACTTTAGAACCTATGTTTCTGATTTTACCCTTTCCTAGCTCTAAAACATATCTAGAATCAGGAATTTCTTCACTTACAGTTCTATATAAATTCTTATGCTCAAAGAACATGACAGGATTCGGATCATCTATTGATGTATTTAATAGGCCTTTAGCCTCATATGGATGGGAAGGGTAAACCACTTTTAAACCTGGAACCTTAGTAAACCAGACTTCATTTGTTTGAGAATGAAACGGGCCAGCCCCTACTCCACCACCACATGGCATTCTAATTACGATATCTGAATTTTGAGACCATCTGTAATTAGATTTAGCAATAAGATTGACCACTGCAGTGAATCCAGAACTAACAAAGTCAGCAAATTGCATCTCAACAATAGATTTATATCCACCAACGCTTAACCCATATGCAGAAGATAATATCACAGACTCACATAGAGGTGTATTTAAAACCCTATTCTTTCGATATTTTTCAAATAAACCATCGGTGACTTTAAATACACCACCATACTCAGCAATGTCTTGACCCATTATCACAAGGTTATCATGCTCCTCCATAGATTCATAGATTCCCTGCTTTATGGAATCTACAAGTCTTAGTTTTGTTAGAGATTTATCTTTTTCTACTATTTTTTTAACTTCAAAATCTTTATAAACATCTCCTAATTCATTATCAACACTAAAGTCAACTTCTTTGTATGAATTAGCAGAACTCCAATTTTGATCAATCTCATTAGACATTACTTCTTTTAATGATATAAGATCTTTTTTAGACAGAATTTTTGATGTCAATAAATATTCTTCAAAATGAGCAATTGGATCCTTTTCTGACCACTCTTTAATAATATTATCGTCTATATATGCTTGACCACTTGCCTCTTCATGACCTTTCATCCGAAATGTTTTAAATTCAATTAAAACAGGCTTTGAGTTATTTCTCATCTTTTCAACTACTGTTCTAACACAACTATACACATCTATTATGTTGTTTCCATCTATAATATGTGAATCAATACCATATGAATCACCTCTATCAGCTAAATTTTCAATTGCATATTGTTCATTTACAGGGGTTGATAACCCATATCCATTATTTTCAATACAAAATATTACTGGTAAATCCCATGTAGAAGCTAAGTTTAATGCTTCATGAAAATCTCCTTGACTAGTTCCTCCATCACCCGTAAAAACTGCAGTTACTTGGTTATTATTTTTTAGTTTGTTAGACAAAGCTACACCACAGGCTACACCCATTTGTGGACCTAAGTGAGAAATCATTCCTATAATCTTATGTTCATTTGTTCCAAAATGAAAACTTCTATCCCTCCCTTTTGTAAATCCCTCATTCTTTCCCTGCCATTGAGCAAATAATCTATCTAGAGGTATATCTCTAGAGGTAAATACCCCAAGATTTCTATGCATAGGAAGTATATACTCTTCATTTTCTAGAGCCTGAGTTACACCAGCTGATATTGCTTCTTGACCTATACCACTAAACCATTTTGAGACCTTACCTTGTCTTAAAAGAATGATCATCTTGTCTTCAATCATTCTAGATTTAAGCATATTACGATATAACTCTATAAGAATATCACCATCTATTCCCTTAATATCATACTTCATAATGACCAATCAATTTTATTTCTTTTGAAAGACTCAAGATATTTGTTACACTTACTAAAATGTTTATTTCCAAACCAATAACCTCGATTTGCACTTAATGGTGATGGGTGACCTGATTCTAATATTTTATGTTTTCCTGTATCTATCAATTTAATTTTTTTCTTAGCAAATGATCCCCATAATAAAAATACAGTATTATTTGTTTCGTTGGATATGATTTCAATAACCTTATCAGTAAATATTTCCCAACCTTTATTTTGATGACTTCCTGGCAAACCTTTTTTTACTGTTAAAGTTGCATTTAAAAGCATTACACCTTGTTTTGCCCATTTACTTAGATCTCCGTTTTTATGTTTGAATTTATGTCCTAAATCAGCTTCAATCTCCTTAAAAATATTTATTAATGATGGTGGATGTGAGATTCCTTTATTAACTGAGAAACAAAGTCCATTAGCTTGATTATCTCCATGATATGGGTCTTGACCTATAATTACAACCTTAAGATTATTAACCGGACAACTATCAAATGCATTAAATATTTGAGAACCTTTTGGATAACAAGTTGTTTTGCTGTAATCCTCTTTTACAAATGATATTAGATTTTTAAAATACTCTGAATCAAACTCTTTAGTTAGAAATTTACCCCAAGATTCATCAATTTTTATTGACATCATTAGGGTCATTTAATTTACCTACTGATTTAGCAACAATCATTGAAACAGCAGCATCTCCAGTTACATTAACAATTGTTCTACACATATCTAGAGGTCTATCAACTGCAATTATAAGTGCTAGACCAGCTTCTGGAATTCCAGCTTGACCAAGAACAATAACTAACATTACTATTCCTGCACTTGGAACAGCAGCAGCTCCTATAGAAGCTAGAGAGGCAGTGACTATTATTCCTAATTGAGCACCTAGACTAAGATCCAAACCAAATGCTTGAGCTATGAAAACTGCAGCAACAGCTTGATATACACTTGTACCATCCATGTTTATTGTTGCCCCTATTGGCAATACAAAGCTTGAAATTTCTTTATCTACTCCAAGATTTTTTTCTACACAATCCATAGTAACTGGGAGTGTAGCAGCACTAGAGCTTGTTGAAAAACCTAATAGCTGTGCAGCAGAAACACCATTCATGAAATTGATAGGGTTAGTATTGGTAACAAACTTTACTAAAATCATATATACAACTATCATAATAGCCAAACCAATAATAAGAGTTAATGAATACATTCCCAAAGCAATAAAAAGATCAATGCTAGGAGATTCAACAACCAGTGTTGCTAAAAGTGCAAAAACTCCATATGGAGCAGACATCATTATAAGATCAATTAGTTTAAGAATAACTGAATTAAATCCATCAAAAAAATCTTTAACAGGTTTTGCTTGCTTTGGAGGAATTAAGATCATTCCTATTCCAAAAAATATAGCAAAGAATATTACCTGAAGCATATTTCTATTATTTGTTGTAGCATCAAAAATATTTGATGGAACAACATCGACTAGAGGCTGAAGAGGGCCACTTTCTGACTGTCTTTGAGCTTGTTGTTGTTTTTCAAGAACTCCTTGCTCGTATTCTTGAACTAAATCAACCCTAGTTTCTTCAGTAATAGTATTTCCTGGTTGTACAATATTAACCAATACTAGACCTATTACGACTGCCGTTACTGTTGTACAGACATAAACTCCTAATGTTCTAGTTCCAATGGTAGAAAGCTTTGAAATATCTTTTAGATCAGATATACCCTTTATAAGAGAAGCTAGAATTAAAGGCATCGCAATTAGTTTTAAAAGATTTATAAAGATTGTTCCAAAAGGCTTAATCCAATCTTTAATTAAATCTGAACCAAATGATGTTTGAGACATCAAAAGTCCAAACACAACACCTAAAACCATACCTATAATAATTTTCCAATGTAGTTTCATATTTAAATTTTTGAGACTCTGTTTAGTAATAAGTAATCAGCTAAAACTAGAGCTGACATAGCTTCAACAATAGGAACTGCTCTAGGAACAACACATGGATCGTGTCTTCCTTTACCAGTAACCTTCACTTCATTTCCCTCACTATCGATGGAATCTTGATCTCTCATTATTGTTGATACTGGTTTAAAGGCTACATTGAAGTATATATCCATTCCATTAGAAATACCTCCCTGAATACCTCCTGATCGATTAGTTTTAGTTGTGCCATCAGCATTAAATGAGTCATTGTGATCTGACCCTCTCATCTTTGAGCCTTTAAAACCACTTCCAAATTCAAAGCCTTTTACTGCATTAATAGACAACATTGCTTTTCCAAGTTCTGCATGTAATTTATCAAAAACAGGCTCTCCTAAACCAACAGGCACCCCACTTATTACACATGAAATCACTCCGCCTACTGTATCTCCATTTTTCTTAACACTTTTAATCAGCTCGATCATTTCATCAGATTTTTTATTATCTGGACATCTTACTATGGAGTTCTCAATATTATCATAATTTATCTCGGTGTTTTCATATTCATATATGATTTCTCCTACGGAAGAAACAAATGCATTGATTTTAACATCTTTCAATAACATTTTAGCGATTGACCCAGCCACAACCCTAACTACTGTTTCTCTAGCTGAGCTTCGACCTCCCCCTCTATAATCTCTAAAACCATATTTTTTATCATAAACAAAATCTGCATGAGATGGTCTGTAACTATTTTGAATGTGAGAATAATCTTTTGATTTTTGATCTTTATTGACTATGATAAATCCAATTGGAGTTCCAGTAGTTTTTCCTTCAAAAATTCCTGACAAAAACTCAACAGAGTCGTCTTCTTTTCTCTGAGTGACTATCTCTGACTGTCCAGGTCTTCTTCTATTTAACTCTTTATTTATGAAGTCTAAATCTATATCAACTCCAGCAGGACAACCATCTATAATCCCTCCTAATGCTTTACCATGAGATTCTCCAAAGGATGAAAGTTTAAATATGTTGCCGAATGAATTTCCTGCCATAACTTGAGTTATAAAGATAATATCTTATATCATATTACTCTACCGGGATTTAATATATTTTTCGGATCAATTGATTTTTTAATTAACCTCATAAGATCTATTTCGTCCTCACTCCTACTTTTAATTAAATACTTTTTCTTATCAAGTCCAATTCCATGTTCAGCAGATATAGAACCATCTACAAGCTTTGTATTGTTATATATTATATCATTTATTTTTGATTTCAAAACATCGTCATCAGAGTCTTTTCCAATTATAAAATGAATATTTCCATCTGCTACATGTCCAAATGGATAAATTGTTTTTACACCTTCACAATCATTAAGTTCTTTAGAGATCTTATCGATAACCTTACCTATAAGAGCAACTGGAATACTAATATCAAATTGTTGGTCAAAGTCTCTTTCATCTGCTAATACAGCAACATCTTCTCTAATTCCCCAAATATTTACTTGCTCCTTGTCATCTTTCCCAATCACAGCATCATCTATAACTCCTTTATTAATACAATCAAGTACTACACTCTCAAAAAAATTATAATCATTTTCAAAATCACCACCCATATATTCTATGAATACATAATATTTAAAATTATCTGGCAGATATTTGTTATACAAAGTTTTATCATCAACCATTTTTTTGTAAGTGTCATTCCATAATAGCTCAAATCCAGTTAAACTCGAAGAAATTTTATCTTCCATAATTTTAAGAAGATCTAATACACTTTGATAATTATTAGTGACTGCAAGAGAAGTATACCTAGTTTTTGGTAATCTATATAACCTTAGCACTACTTTAGTTACAATTCCTAATGTTCCCTCAGAACCAATAAATAACTGTTTTAAATCATATCCAGAATTATCTTTCATTAATTTTTTAAGAGATGAAATTATAGTTCCATCAGGAAGAACTGCCTCGATACCCATAACTAAATTTCTAGTCATGCCATATTTGAAAACTCTCAAACCTCCAGCATTAGTGGATACTGCTCCTCCAATTTGAGCTGAACCTCTGGCGCCAAAATTAAGAGGCAGAAGAAGGTCTTTGTCTTTAACAGCACCAATAATATCCTCAATTATAGCTCCAGACTCACATGTAACAGTTTTTCCCTGTTCGTCAATCTCAATTATCTTATTCATTCTTTCTAAAGAAATTACCACTTGGGTTTTATTTGAAATTGTTGAACCAACAAGATTTGTAAGGCCACCGTGGATAATAATCTCTTGATTATTATCATTACATATTTTTACTATCGAGGATATTTCTTTAGAAGATTTTGGCAATAATAGACATAATGATTCTAATGAAATATCTGTTTTCCAAATATGATAAAATCTTGATTTGAGTTCATCACCAGAAAGAATTGATGAGGAATCAAGTATTTCTTCAAATAAGTTAATTATGTTGTTTTTCGGCATTTGACCTTAACAAAAAGTTAACTAAAGATATTAAATATAAAAAACTAAATTTGCTGAGTAATGAAAAAGATACATACATTTTTAACTTTAGCTCTATTACTGATTATATCATCATGTGGAAGTGATAATAGCTACACACTTAATGGTAATATAGACATCGAAGATGGTACTAATGTTTATATACTTCAAGCTGATCAAAACAATCAACCATTTATTAAAGACTCTACAACAGTTAAATCTGGTCAGTTTAACTTTAAAGGTATGTCAGCAACTCCTCAAATAAGTTACATGCAGGTTGAAGGTGTTAATGGATATGTTCTAACAATTTTAGAAAATGGAACAATAAGTGCTGCCCTTTACAAGGATAGTATTACTAAATCTAAAGTTTTTGGATCTAAATCAAATGATGATTTTATTAAATACAAAATAGAAACTAAATCATTAGTTGATGATATGAATAGTATTTCTTTTGCAGCTCAAGATGCTATAATGAATGGTGATCTAGAGACTGCATCTGAATTAGAAAAGGATTACAATAAAATACAACAAGAAGTTCTTCTATATGAATGGGGTTTTATTACAGATAATCTAGACTCATACATGTCCGGGCTTCTTCTAGAGGTATTTATGGTTGAAAATAAAGTAAATAAAGATTCTATAATAGATGTTTATGAAAGTCTCTCAAACAGAATCAAAGTAAGTGATGTAGGTAAGAACATTGCTGATCTTCTAGTTCAATACTCTGATCCTATTGAAGTTGGTGAATTAGCTCCTGATTTTACTGGACCTAGTTTAACTGGTTCTAATGTTACTTTAAGCGATGAAGTATCAAAACATTCTGTAACATTACTAGACTTTTGGGCTGCTTGGTGTAGACCGTGTCGAGTTGAAAATCCAAACTTGGTAAGATTATTTAAATCTTATAAAGACTCTGGATTCAATATTATAGGAGTATCTCTTGATAGAACTCAAGAACAATGGGAACAAGCTGTTGAGGATGACAACCTCCCTTGGACTCAAATTTCAAATTTAAACTTCTGGAATGACCCAATAGCAAGGAGATACAGTATTAGAGCCATCCCTCAATCATACCTTATAAATAATGAAGGTATAGTAATAGGCAAGAACTTAAGAGGTAACGATCTCGAAGAAAAAATTAAATTTGCACTATCATTAAACGACTGATAATTGCATTTATTAACTTATTTAGTATCATTTCCCTTAATTAAATTTATTTCTTTACTTCCTTTTAGAATAATATATAAGATTTCCGATTTCATTTCATTTCTTCTTCACAAAGTATTTAAATATAGATTAAAGACTGTTAGGCGGAATTTGAATCTTGCTTTTCCTAATAAAACATCGAGAGATCTCGATGCCATTGAAAAAAAATTCTATTCTCATTTTGCGGACATTAGTATTGAGAGTGTAAAAGCTTATGGAATGAATGAAGCGCAAATGAAAGAAAGATATACATATGATAATATTGAAGTATTAAAAAATATTCAGAAAAAGAATAAAAATATTATTCTTATTTGCGGACATTATTCAAACTTTGAATGGCTGCTTTCAATTGGATATAACACAAAAGGTAATGGATATGGCATATACACTCCTATGTCAAATAAGTACTTCGAAAGATTATTCAAAAAAATCAGAAAAAAGCATAATGCATTTCTTGTTTCAAGGTATCATATTAAAGAATTTATGAAGAATTTAGATATCGACAAATACCACTTATTTGGTTTTGCCGCTGATCAATCACCAAGAAAAGTTGGAAAGTCATATATAAATAAATTTCTTGGTCAAAAAGTCCCAATCTTTACAGGTGCAGAAAGGTTTTCAAAGGATTATAATCTTGCTGTTGTTTTTGCTGATATAACAAGAACTAATCGCGGGTTTTATAAAACAAAATTTATTGAAATAATTGATCAAAAGGAAACTGAATATAGTATTACCAATCAGTTTTTAAGTTTACTGGAAAAACAAATACATAAAGATCCTTCTCAGTATTTTTGGACTCACAATAGATTTAAACATCTACTTACTTAAGGATTTTATCTCTTTTTCAATTTTTAAAGCTAAACTATCTGCTTGTTTTTGATCATTTGATTCTGAAAAAATTCTAACTATTGGTTCAGTATTAGATTTTCTCATATGAACCCATCCATTAGGAAAGTCAATTCTAACTCCATCATCAGTGTTTGGATTTAAATCTGAATATCTATTTACGATTTCTTTGAAGATATTGTCTATAATCCTGTTGTCCTTTAAAGAAACTTTAAGCTTTTTCATGAAATATTCTGGGTAATTATTTTTAAGAGCTGATACTTTACATTTTTTGTTCACAAGTAATCCAAGAAAAAGTGCAATTCCAACTAGCGCATCTCTACCATAATGTAATTCTGGATATATTATTCCACCCCCCCCTTCACCTCCAACTACTGACTTTATCTCTTTCATCTTCTTAACTACATTCATTTCTCCAACTGGAGTAACATGATAGTCTGAATTATAAGATTTTGTAAGATCTTTTAATGCATTGGATGAAGAAAGTGTTGAAACAGTATCCCCATTATTAACAGAAAGAACAAAATCTGAACAAAAAACCTGAGTATATTCTTCACCTAGAATTTTTCCGTTTTCATCAAAAAAAACAAGACGATCAACATCTGGATCAACAGCTACACCGAAATCAGCATTAGTCATAGTTATTTCTTCACTTAATCCTCTTAGGTTTTCTGATAATGGTTCAGGAGTATGGTTAAAAACACCTTCTATTTCTGCATTTATAATCTTATATCTAATATTTAATTTCTTAAAAAGTATAGGTAATGCTATTGAACCAGTTGAATTGATTGCATCTGCTACTACAAATAGATTTAGTTCCTTTATTTTTTTAAGTGGTAAAATATCTAGATTAATAATTCCTTCTATATGATCATCAATAAGGTTAGTATATTTAGTTACCTCACCCAAAGATTCGTTTGCTATGAAATTATGATCTTTAGATTCAGAATATTCTATAAGTTTTTCTACATCCTCTTTTGATAAAAACTCACCATCAGAATTAAAAAACTTTAATCCATTATATTCTTCTGGATTGTGACTTGCAGTTATCATTAATCCAGCAACAGATTCATTATTTAGAACCCCCCAACATAAAGTTGGCGTTGTTGAAAGCCCTGTGTCAATAACATTAATACCCATTGAAGCAAAGACTGAATTTACTAGGGTTTGTATTAACTCTCCTGATTTTCTACCATCCCTTCCTGTCATTACAGTTAAATTGGATGAAGTTGGATTATTTTCTTTTATTAATCTTGAAAAAGCTGCTATAGATGAGACAATATCTATAGGGGTTAAATTATCATTTTTTTGACCTCCAATAGTTCCTCGAAAACCCGATATATTTTTTATTAAAGTCATATGAAATGTAAATATATAAATTGTAAATTACACGAAATTTTATTATGAAAAATATTATTCTAATTGTTTTCTCTTTTTTCGTTTTTAGCTGTGCTGAAGTTTATCAACCAGCTGTTGTCTCAGCTAGAAAAGAAGCAACTCAAATAGGGTTAGAAATAATGAAAAAAGGTGGTAATGCATATGACGCTATGATTGCAACACATCTCGCACTTGCTGTTGTTCATCCTACTGCTGGAAATATTGGAGGTGGTGGGTTTTTTGTATATAAAGATCAAGATGGTACAAGCGGAACCCTAGATTTTAGGGAGATGGCTCCAGGAAATGCATTTAAAGATATGTATCTTGATAAAGATGGCAATGTTATACCTGATATGAGCACGCTTGGTGGAGCTGCTGTAGGGGTTCCAGGTTCAATTTCTGCAATTTTTGAAATACATTCTAAATTTGGATCTTTACCAATTGAAGAACTTTTTAAACCTGCTATTGATCTTTCTAAAAATGGATATGTTGTTACAGAGAAACAATCAAACTCATTAACAGGAAAGCTAGAAGATTTTATAAAGATTAACGGTGATAAATCTCTTTACTCCAAAAGATACTATGAAGGAGATACTATCATAAACATAAAGTTTGCTGAAACACTTAAAAAGATTTCAGAATTTGGTCCAAAAGCTTTTTACGAAGGAGAAATAGCTGAAATGATAGTTAGTGATGTTAAAAAATCTGGTGGTATAATGACTATCGATGATTTAAAAAATTATAAATCTGTTTGGAGAGACCCTGTTAAATTTAAATATAAAGATCTTGAGATCATATCAATGTCTCTGCCTTCAAGTGGTGGCATACTAATTGGTCAAATGCTTAAATCAATTGAAGATTATGACATTAAAAGTTTTGGACATAATTCTGTTGAGGCTATTCAATTAATGGTGGAATTAGAAAGAAGGGCATATGCAGACAGAAGTCATTTTATGGGTGATCCTGATTTTATGAACCTTCCTGTTTATGAGCTTATTGATAAAAAATATGTGAACGATAGAATGAAAAACTTTTCTTGGGATAAAGCTACTCCATCTTCTGAAGTAAAACATGGAAATATAATAATCAATGAAAGTGATGAAACTACACACTATTCAATAATAGATAAATATGGCAATTCTGTATCTGTAACTACTACTTTAAATAATAGTTATGGCTCTAAAGTATTTGTTGAAGAAGGAGGTTTTTTCTTAAATAATGAAATGGATGATTTTAGTTCAAAACCTGGATATCCTAATTTTTATGGACTAATTGGAAGTGAAGCAAACTCTATTAAAGCAGGAAAAAGAATGCTAAGTTCAATGACTCCAACAATTGTTTTAAAAGATAATAAACCATCATTAATAGTTGGAACTCCAGGTGGATCTACAATTATAACATCTGTGCTTCAAACAATACTAAATGTATACGAATTTGATATGGATATTCAGGATGCAGTAAACGCTCCAAGATTCCATCATCAGTGGTTACCTGACGTAGTAATTTTTGAAGAAGGGAGTTTAGATAAAGTAAAAGACTCCATATTAAAATCTAAAAACTATTTTGTTATTTCACTACCTATTCAAATGGAAACAGGTGGAATGTCTCCAAGGTCATCAATTGGTGCAGTAGATGCTATATATGTAGATGAGAAAGGAAATGTTTCTACTGGTGCTGATTTTAGAGGAGATGATTATGGTGAAATTTTAAAATAAATTAATTGAATAACACAATTCAAATTGAGGGAGCAAAAGTTCATAATCTTAGAAATCTTGATTTAGAGATTCCTAGAGAAAAACTCGTTGTTATCACAGGTTTATCCGGTAGCGGTAAATCCTCTCTAGCATTCGATACTATTCATGCTGAAGGTCAAAGAAGATATATGGAGACATTCTCGGCATACATTAGACAATTTGTTGGAAACTACGAAAGACCAGATGTTGAAAAAATAGAAGGATTATCTCCAGTAATAGCAATTGAACAAAAGACCACTAGTAAAAATCCAAGATCTACTGTAGGAACAGTAACTGATATATATGACTTTATTAGGCTATTGTATGCTAGAATTGGAATTGCCTTCAGTTACTCATCCAACTTAAAGATGGTTAAAAACACCGACGAAGAAATAATTAAGTTAATATGCGAAAAGTTTCTAAATCAGAGAATAATTATTCTTGCACCTATTATTAGGTCTAGAAAAGGTCATTATAGAGATTTATTTGAGAATTTTACAAAACAGGGGTTCTCTAAAGTTATAGTTGATGGAGATATTGTTGATATCAAAAGAGGAATGAAGCTTGACAGATATAAAACCCATGACATAAGTCTAGTAGTTGATAATCTATCAGTAAAAGATGATTTTGAGTCAAAAAGAGTTCTCTCGGAATCAATCAAAATAGCAATGAAATATGGGAATGATACTATTTTTATTTTAGATTCAGATTCGGGTAAACCGGAATATTTTAGCAGAAACTTAATGTGTCCAGAATCAGGAATTTCATATCCTAAGCCTGAACCCAATACGTTTTCTTTTAATTCTCCTAAAGGAATGTGTGAGAGTTGCAATGGTTTAGGAACTGAATATGTTATAAATATGAAAAAATTAATTCCTGACACCTCAGTTTCAATTAATAATGGTGGTATTTTACCTATAGGTAAAAAAGATAATTCATGGATATATAAACAGATTGAGTTAATATCTAAATACTATAATTTTTCACTAAGTGATCCAATAAAAAAAATACCAGAAGAAGGTCTAAATTTTATATTGAATGGAGGTAAAGAGAGTTTTGTGGTTAATTCAAAAGTTTTAGGTGTAAAAAGACAGTATGAGATTGATTATATGGGAATCGAATCATTTATTCGGGATCAAATAAATAATAATGAATCAAAAAGCTTAAGAAGATGGGCACTTCAATTTGTTGATGTAAAAAATTGTAAATCTTGTTTTGGAAGTAGACTAAAAGTTGAGTCGAGGTCATTTAAAATAAATAATAAAAATATATTTGATTTAAGTGAAATGGACCTCTCTGAACTTAAAGAATGGTTTGAAAAATTAAATAAAAAATTATCTGAAAAGGAAATTAAGATATCAGAGGAAATAACTAAAGAGATATTAATTCGAATACAGTTTTTAATTGATGTTGGACTTGAATATTTAACTCTTTCAAGATCATCAAGATCATTATCAGGAGGAGAAGCACAGAGAGTAAGATTAGCAACACAAGTAGGGTCTCAATTAGTAGGAGTACTTTATATTTTAGATGAGCCGAGCATTGGTCTACACCAAAAGGATAATTTAAAATTAATTAATTCTCTAAAAAAACTTAGAGACTCTGGAAATTCAGTTATTGTAGTTGAACACGATAAAGAAATGATAATGAGCTCTGATCATATTATTGATTTAGGTCCATTTGCTGGAATCAATGGAGGTGAAATAATTTATGAGGGATCTCCACATAAGATTAAAAAAGCAAAAACAATTACTGCAGATTATTTAAATGATGTTAAAAAAATTGAAATACCTAAAAAAATTAGATCTGGTAATGGAAATCAGATAAAGTTACATGGATGTAGAGGTAATAATCTTAAAAACATAAATGTTGAATTTCCTCTTGGAAAAATGATAGCTGTTACTGGAGTCTCGGGAAGTGGAAAATCTTCACTAATAAATGAGACATTATATCCAATTTTAAATTCCAAAATTTATAACTCTGTTAAATCTCCACTAGAATTTAAAAAAATTGATGGAGTTGAACATATTGATAAAGTTGTAGAAGTAAATCAACAACAAATCGGAAGAACACCCAGAAGTAATCCTGCCACATATACTGGCGTTTACAGTGAGATAAGAAAATTATTTTCAGATACAGTTGAAGCGAAAATTAGAGGGTATAAACCTGGTAGGTTTAGTTTTAATGTTTCAGGTGGTAGATGTGAAAATTGTAAAGGAGGTGGGATGAGATTAATTGAAATGAATTTCTTACCAGATGTTTTCGTTGAGTGTGAAGTCTGTAATGGTAAAAGATTTAACAGAGAAACTCTAGAAGTAAGATATAAGGGTAAATCAATTGCAGACATTTTAGATATGAGTGTTTCAAAATCTTTAGATTTCTTTTCTTCTATCCCAAAAATATATAATAAATTAAAAGCTATAGAAAGTGTTGGATTGGGATATATTACCCTAGGTCAACCTTCTACAACATTATCTGGAGGAGAGTCTCAAAGGATAAAGCTAGCTAGCGAGTTATCAAAAAAAGATACAGGTAAAACAATTTATATACTAGATGAACCGACTACAGGATTACACTTTGAAGATATTAGAGTTCTGTTAGATGTTTTGAACCAACTAGTTGATAAAGGAAATACAATAATTATTATAGAACATAATTTAGATGTAATAAAACAAGTTGACTACATAATTGACATAGGACCTGAGGGAGGAAAGAAAGGTGGTGATTTAATTGATAGTGGAAGTCCAAAAGAAATAATTAATAACGATAAAGGATACACTGCAAAGTTTCTGTCTAAAGAATTTTATTAATGAGAGGTTATTTGAACTTATTTATTTTGACAATGTTAATTATTCCAATTAATGGTTCTGGTCAAAATATAAATTCTTATAAAATTGATGCTAAACTTAATTCTGAAGATAAAACAATTGAGATTTATCAAATAATGAAGTTTAAAAACACTTCTAATACTCCATTAAAAGAGATATATCTTGAAGACTGGTCAAATTCATATTTAGATAATACAACTAGTCTCGCAAAAAGAATTTCTGATGAATACTCTAGAAGTTTTTCATTTGCTCAAAAAAGACAGAGAGGGTTCACTAAAATTGATAAAATAGAATCAACAAAAATAAAGGACTGGTATAGAGATGTTTATCAATTAGATAACATTAAAATTGAATTAAACGAACCTTTAAAAAAGAATGAAACAGTAGTATTAAACATTCATTATTCAATAAGACTTCCAGACTCTAAGTTTACTGGATACGGATATGACAATAATAACTTTAATTTAAAAAACTGGCTTATTGTTTTTTCAAAAAACATTGATGAAAAATGGCTAAGACAAAGTAATTTAAACCTAGATGATCAATCGACAGACTTCTCAACATATAAAATAAATTTTAAAATTTCTAAGGAATTTAAATTATCATCAAACCTCCCGATAATTTCTGAGAAAAATGTCAATAATGAAAAATTATACTTATTAGAGGGATCTAATGTAAAGGAAGTAAAAATATTCATTGGAGATGAAAGTAGTTTTTTAAAATTAAAAAATAATGAATTTGAAACACAAACAGATATTTTTAAGCTCTCTTCAATTACTGACACTCGATTTAATTATAATAGAATTACTGACTTTATTTCTAATTACTTCAACGACTATGAATCAAAAAAACTATTAGTGTTGAAAGATGATTATGAATTAAGTCCTTTTTATGGATTGAATCAATTACCAAGAATAATTAGTCCATTTCCCGATGATTTTTTAGAAGAAATAATGTTTTTAAAAGCATTAACAATAAACTACTTAAATCAAAAGATTGATCTAAATAGGAGAAAATCTCATTGGATTTATAAAGGGTTAGAAATATTTTTAATTGATAAATATATAAAAGAATATTACCCAAGAGTAAAGTTTATCGGATACTTGTCTGGAAATAAAATTCTAAAAAATTATCAATTCTCTAAAATTAAATTTACAGATCATTTCCTAAATTATTCAGAATATATTCAAAGGCTAAATCTTCATCAAAAAGATGACCAATCAAGTGAATATTTAACTAGAATAAATCAAGAGATCGCATCACCTTATCACTCAGGATTAGGGTTAATATACCTTGAGGAGATTATAGGAGAGAATAATTTTAAAGATCTAGCTAGAAGCATTAATAATTCAAAAACAAGAGGAGAGCTAAATAATCTCTTCTTAAACTACACAGATATTGACTTAGACTGGTTTGTTGATGATTATATAGGAAAAAGACAATCTATCGATTTAAAGATTAAAAGAATTAATAAAAATGAGATTCAAGTTTATGAAAAAAACAATATAACTATCCCCTACTCACTTGGGTTCTTAAAAAATGATTCAATTATTGAAAAGAGATTTTTTGAAGAATATAAAAGGATAGAACTTCCTAAACTAGATTATGATTATGTTGCTATAAACCCAGATATAACAATTCCTGAATCAAACAGAAGTAATAATTGGATATACACAAAGTCTAATAGTAATTCAAAGCCCTTAAAAGTAAAATTTATTACTGATCTTGAAAATCCTAAATTTAGAACTCTTTATCTAAGACCTGAAATTACCTACAATCTTTACGATGGTGTCTCACCTGGTATTAACATTTTAAATAAGGGTTTAAAAAATAAGCCCTTTAGTTATGAAGTTTTTACTCAATATGCATCAAAAGAAAAAACCCTAGTAGGTTCATTGAACTTTAGATATCAATTAAATAATGAAGTTAAAGATAACTATTCTACTGTTTTTAATCTATTCTATAATACTAATCACTATAAGGAAAATTTAAGATATCAGGTTTTTTCACCTTCTCTAAGAATTAACTTTAGAGATAATTCTAATCTAAGATCTAAAATCAGGAAATCTCTTACATTATCTGTGTTCAACGTTAATAAAGAAAATAATATAAGAAACGATAATTTATTGGACGAGTATTCAATTTATAATCTAGGTTACTATTATTCTGATATAGGAATAATTAAATATTTAAGAACATCAATTAATACTGAGTTTTCAAATAATTTCGGGAAGTTAAATCTAGAATTTGATTATAGAAAACTTTTAAAAGGTAATAGACAATTTCAAGCTAGAGTGTTTCTTGGAAAGTTTTTCTGGAACAATGATCAATTTGATAACTTCAATTATAATTTAGGAAGATCTGGTGGTTATTTGTTTTTAGATAATTATTTAGGTAGATCTGAAAGTTCTGGTTTATTAAGTCAGCAATTTATAATGGCTGGTGGAGGTTTTAAATCTTTTTTTGAAGAACCTACAACTAATAATTTTATGCTAACTACCAACTTAAATATTGGAATTTGGAAATGGATTGAAGGTTATCTAGATCTAGGGATGCTTAAGGATGATATAGGAGAGTCTAGATATTTTTACGGTAGTGGAATTAGACTTAATTTACTTCCTGACTTCTTTGAACTATATTTCCCTGTAAGCTCTAGTAATGGCTTTGAATTAGATGACTATAGATATTATAATAATATTAGGTTTATCATTTCATATAACCTAGAATCTCTAGGTAAACTGTTCTCTAGAAGATGGCTATAATTAAGTTCATATAATTATTTGTAAATTTGCAATCCCTATGACTACATCTAGTTCTACAAAAGAAGAGATTAGCTTAAAAAAATTTAAGGAAAAAGTATTAGATGATTTCAGGACGGTATCCTTAAGCCGTGAAATAAGCGTTCAAGGAAGACGTGAAGTTCTTCAAGGGAGAGGTAAATTTGGAATTTTTGGTGATGGAAAAGAATTACCTCAAATTGTAATGAGTCATTTTTTTAAAAATGGTGATTTTAGATCAGGATACTATAGAGATCAAACATTATTATTATCACAAGATTTACTTACTGGTAGAGAGATTTTTTCAGCATTGTATGGTCATCCCGATAAAGTTTATGAGAGAATGTCTGGAGGTAGACAAATGTCAGGTCATTTCCTAACTCATACTGTTGATGAGAATGACAATTGGATAGATCAAACAAAGCATAAGAATCACATATCTGATATTTCTCCTACTGCAAGTCAAATGTCTAGGCTTGTTGGATTAGGTTTAGCTTCTAAGATATATAGAGATAATACAGTTAGTAACTCTCAGAAGTTCTCAGACAATGGTAATGAAATAGTTTGGGGTACTATTGGAAATGCTAGTACTAGTCAAGGTGTTTTCTTTGAAGCAGTTAATGCTTGTGGTGTTCTTCAAATACCTGCTGTTATAAGTATATGGGATGATGATTATGGAATATCTGTTCATAATAAAGACCATACAACTAAAGAAAGTATATCTAAAGCCTTATCTGGGTTTAAAATTACATCGGAATCTTCTGGAATTGAAATACTTGAAGTTAAAGGGTGGGATTATCAATCATTAATTAAAACATATTCCTATGCTGAGAGAATAGCTAGAGATCACCATATTCCAGTAATTATACATGTTACTGAATTGACTCAACCTCTTGGTCACTCTACTTCAGGATCTCATGAAAGATATAAATCTGAAGAAAGACTAAAATGGGAGTCTGATAATGACTGTAATAAAAAATTTGAAGATTGGATTCTTAATAGCAAATTATCTTCAAAGAAAAAACTAGAAAACATAAAGAAAGAGATCTCAAATTATGTTAAAGAAGAAAAAAGAATAGCTTGGGATCTTTATTTAAGACCTATAAAAGAGGTTAAATCAGATTTAATAGATACAATAAATAGTCTAAGTATTAAAATTAGTAAAGACAAGCTTAATGAGATGCTTAATAATGTAGATGATGATAATTTCTCAGAGATAATTAAAATCTGTAGGAGGATCACATATCAATTAGAACCTGGTGAATCAGATGATAGAAATAAGCTCGTTAATTGGAAAAATAAGTATATGAATATTCTTTCAGAAAAATATTCTTCAAATTTATATTCAATTGATTTTGATGCTCTAAAAGAAATTAATAATTCTAATCCAATATACTCTGATAATAATGAATTGGTAGATGGAAGAATAATTATTAGAGACAATTTTGACAAACTACTAGAAGAAAATAATAGAATATTCATTTTTGGTGAAGATGTTGGAATGATTGGAGATGTTAATCAAGGATTAGAAGGCCTTCAAAAAAAATATGGTAAGAATAGAGTATTTGATACAGGTATTAGAGAATCGACTATTGTAGGACAAGGAATAGGTATGTCAATGAGAGGTTTAAGGCCTATTGCTGAAATTCAATATCTAGATTATATTTTATATGCCTTACAGATCTTAAGTGATGATCTTGCTACATTAACTTTTAGAACTCATGGAGGTCAGAAAGCTCCTCTAATAGTTAGGACTAGAGGCCATAGACTTGAGGGAATTTGGCACTCTGGTTCACCATTAGGTGGTATTTTAAATTTCTTAAGAGGAATATTTGTATTAACTCCAAGAAATATGACTAAAGCTGCAGGTTTTTACAACTCTCTATTAGATATTGATCAACCAGCTGTTGTTATTGAACCCTTAAACGGTTATAGAATAAAAGAAAAGCTCCCATTAAATTATGGAGAATTTAAAACTCCAATTGGAGAAATTGAAGTTCTTAAAGAAGGAAGTGATATTACTCTAGTTTCTTATGGCTCAACTGTCAATATAGTCAATAAAGTTGCTATGGAGATACAAAAGTACAATATAGACTGTGAGGTAATAGATGTGCAAAGTTTGATTCCTTTTGATTTATCTAAAAATATTTCCAAAAGTATAATCAAGACTAATAGATTGATGATCATTGATGAGGATGTTCCTGGAGGTGGATCTAGTTTTATTCTTCAAGAATTATTAACTAATCAAGATATCTATGAGCATTTAGACAGCAAGCCATGTTTAGTTACAGCTAAAGAGCATAGACCTCCATACGGATCTGATGGTGACTATATTAGCAAACCTTCATTTGAAGATATATTCGAAGAAATTTATACTGTTATGAATGAAGCAAACCCTAATAAATACAAAAAGTTAATTTAAGACTTAAATATCTTATAAATTAAATCATTGAGGATACCCAATTGATCTGTATTATCAAATTCAATTCCTTTAGATCTTTTATCAGCTTCTAGTAAATATCCAAAAATTCTAGATATACGTTTCATAGAAAAAACACCAGAAGCTTCTCTGTATTCATTTATAAAATATGGGTTTATACCCAACAACTTGGGCGCCTCACTTTTATTTTCTATTGAATGATAAACAAATAATTTATTGAAAAACGAATAAACAGTTCCAATAATTAATGGTAAAGGATATTTTTTTGTGTTTTTTGACATGTATGAAACAAGCTCAAGAGATTTACTGTAATTGTTTTTTCCAATTACTTTAGTTAACTCAAAAAAGTTATATTCTTTACTGAAACCAATTATATCCTCAACGTCCTCTGGTTTTATAATATCATCTTTGCTTGAATTTAGTTTAAGTTTTTCAAGTTCATTGTCTATTTGCAATAGGTCATTTCCAGAAAAATTTTCTATAATTTTTATAGAATTTGGATGAAGATTTAATGATTTAAACTTACACTGCTCCTGAATCCATCCATAGACTTGATTTTCATATATTTTTTTTGATTCAAAAACAGAACCATGTTTTAAGCAGGATTTATATATTTTTTTTCTTTTATCAATACTCTTATCAAATGATAGTACTAAAATCGTTTTAGAATTTATATTTTCAATATATGATATGATGTTTTTGAAATCATCAGATAAATTTTTTGAATCTTTAACTATAAGTAGATTATAATCTCCACTTAACGGAAATCTTTTTACAAAATCTATTACTTCATTCTCTTGAGTTTCATCTGTTTTTTTTCCATATATTTTTTTTAAATCAAAATCAGCAGAGGTTTCATTTATAATAGAATCAGTAATATTTTTTATAATATTATCTTTAAAATAATTCTCGTCCCCATGAATTAAATAAACAGGTGATAATTTACCGTTATTAATATCATTAATTAATTTATTATATTCTGTCATTATTTAGTTGATGAAAAAACTTAATCTACCATTATTCGAGTTTAAAATTAAAAAAGAAAACAAGAATAATATCATTTTTGATGAAATAAGAAAGAAGTGGATAATTTTAACTCCCGAGGAATGGATTAGACAGAATTTCATCAAATATATTATTTCAAAAAATTATCCAGTATCTCTGATAAACTGCGAGAAAGTGTTCTATATCAACAAGATTCCAAAGAGGTATGATATAGTGGTATACGATTCATCTGGGAAAGTTGAAATATTAGTTGAGTGTAAATCATCAGACATTAAAATTAAGAAAGATCACTTTGATCAAGTAATGAGATACAATATTGAATTAAAAAGTAAAAGAATCATTCTTACTAATGGTATTGAAAATTATTATTTTAAATTCAGCGAGATAACTAATGATTATATTCAAGAAAAAGATCTAATTAATTATTCGAAATGAAAATTGGAATTGTTATAATAAACTGGAATGGTTTAAATCTTTTAAAGAAATACCTTAATGAGATCATATTAAACTCTGATAACTCAACTGTTTATATAATTGATAATAATTCATCAGATGAGTCTATTTTGTACGTAAGAGAAAATTATAAAGAAGTAAAAATTATATCATTAGATAAAAACTATGGGTTTGCTGAGGGATATAATAAAGGCCTGAAAGAGGTTGAAGAAAATTATGTTTGTATAATTAACAATGATATCCTAGTTACTAAAGATTGGTTAGATCCGATTAGAAAGAAATTTAAAAAAGATCCTGAATCAATTATTCAGCCTACCATACTAGATATTAATAATACTGAATATTTCGAATATGCTGGTGCATCAGGAGGATTTATAGACAAATATGGATATCCATTCTGTAGAGGTAGAATTTTTGACACTATAGAAAAAGATAATGGTCAGTATAATGATTCTAAAATATTTTGGGCTTCTGGAGCATGTTTTTTTATTTCAAAAAATATTTTTAATAAAATTGGAGGGTTTGACAAAAGTTTTTTTGCACATATGGAAGAAATTGATTTATGTTGGAGAGCATTTAATCTAGGTTATAATTCTTATTCTGTTACATCATCGAAAGTCTTTCATGTTGGAGCAGCTACAATTAAGAAAGATTCAAGAAAAACATATCTTAATTATAGAAACTCTTTAATTATGATTACTAAAAATATTCCCCTCAAAAGTCTTTTAAGCACTCTGTTTATTAGATTAATCCTTGATATAATAGCATCTTTAAAGTTTTTATTTCAAGGTGAGATTTCTAATTTCATGTCAGTATATAAAGCACATATTAAATATTTTTATTCTCTTAAATCAATTTTAAGAGCTAGAAATAACTCCATTAATCAAGCTAATTATTTTAAAATCAATAGTATAGTGTATAAATATTTTATTTTAGGTAAGAAAAAATTCTTTCAGTTGTAATACAATAATTTACTATAAAAATATTAAGTTTGTAGCTGACTAATTAATAACCAACATTTTTGAAATGAAAAAGAATATAATAATTGTAGGTGTTGTAGGTTTACTTTTATCATCATGTGTTTCTCAAAAGAGATACTCTGATTTAGAAAGTCTTCAACAAAACACAAAAGAACTTTTAGATAGCGCAACTGCTAAACTCGGTGCAACAGAGACTCAGCTTTCTGCATCATCAGAACGGTTAAATGCATTATCTGAACAAAATAAGTTTTTAAGAGCAAACAATCAAGATTTGATTAACAATATAGGTAATCTAACTACCCTTACTCAAAAAGGGGCTGAGAACCTTGAAAGATCTCTTGAAAGCATTAAAGAAAAAGACCTTGTAATTACTAGAATGCAAGATGCAGTTACCAGAAGAGATTCTGTAACCCTTGCACTTGTTCAAAGTTTCAAAAGCTCATTAGGTACACTTAGTGATGATGATATTGAAATTAATGTAGAAAAAGGTGTTGTATATGTGTCTATTTCAGATAAGTTACTTTTTAACAGTGGTAGCTTTACAGTTACAACTAGAGCAAGAAACGTTTTAGAGAAAATTGCTAAAGTTATTAGCGATAAGCCAGATCTTGAGTTTATGGTAGAGGGTCATACTGACAACTTACTTATCGATCAAGAAAAAGCATCTGAAACTATTCCTGGTGTTGTTGATAATTGGGATTTATCTGTTAAGAGAGCTACATCTGTAGTAAGAATTCTTCAGAATGATTATGGAGTTGATCCAACTAAGTTAGTTGCAGCAGGAAGAAGCTTCCACATGCCAATTGCTGATAATGATTCAAGTGTTACTAGAGCAAGAAATAGAAGAACTAGAATTATAGTACTTCCTAAATTAGATCAGTTTGCTAATCTAATTGAAGAAGGAATGTCTATGAATGTTCCTGCAACAGGACCAAGCAATACTATTAACTCAGAAAGCAAACCTGACTAAATAGATTATTGATTAGTTAAAAAAAAACGTAACCGAATATCTTCGGTTACGTTTTTTTTTACACTTTATTTAGTTTGGCAAATCTTAGTAGTAAGTTCTTTTCACCAAATTTCTTAAACTTAACAGTTGCTTTTGTGTCATTTCCATTTCCTTCTATATTAATGACTTGACCTAAACCAAATTTTTCATGAGTAACATTATCTCCGTTTGATACATTAATTTTAATATTTGTATCAACAGAAGTATTTTTTGACATTCTTTTTAAATTCGACTTAGGATTATAAACAATGTTTTTTTTAGGATAATCCGAAATTGATGGCTTGAAATTGTTAGGCTTAATAACTTTAACAAATTCTTTATCAATTTCATTTAAAAATCTACTTTCCTCACAATAGATTAACTTACCCCATCTATATCTTGAATTAGCATACGATAGATAAAGATTTTCCTTAGCCCTAGTAATACCAACATAGAATAACCTCCTTTCTTCTTCTAGCTCTGATCTTGTATTGTAACTAAGTGCAGAAGGAAATAAATCTTCTTCTAAACCAACAATAAATACATGTTTAAATTCTAATCCTTTTGAAAGATGAAGAGTCATTAGCGATACTTTATCTTCATCTGGGTTATTATTATCAAAGTCAGTTGACAAAGAAACTGTAGATAAAAATTCAGACAAGTTATCATTTGATTCAACAAGCTCTTTTTGATCTTCTATGAAATCTCTTATTCCATTTAATAGTTCTTGAACATTCTCGATTCTTGAAATACCTTCAGGAGTTTCATCCTTTTTCAAGTCATCTATGATTCTTACCTTATCAATAACCTCTTTAGTTAAGTCAAAAGCATTTAATTTTTGATTCTCTATTTTTAATACATCTATAAGGTCAATAAAATTTTGAAGTTTTATTGAAACAGAACCTGAAAAGTCAATTGATAGTTCTTTATGTTTTTTAATTGTCTCATATAAAGTTAAGTTGTGTTTTTGAGCAGCTATAATTATTTTATTAATTGTTACTTGACCTATTCCTCTTGCAGGGTAGTTTATTACTCTTTTTAAGCTTTCTTCATCACTACTATTCACAATAACCCTTAAATAAGCAAGAACATCTTTAATTTCTTTTCTATTATAAAACGATACTCCACCAAAAATTTGATATGGTATTTTATTTAATCTTAAGGAGTCCTCTATTGGTCTTGATTGAGCATTGGTTCTATAAAGAATTGCTATATCTGAAAAGCTTGTATTGTTAAGAGAGGTGATTTTTTGGCAAAGTCCCCTAGCCTCTCCTATATCTGATTGATTTGAAGAGATTTCAACTCTTTCTCCAAAATCATTATCCGTCCAAACTTCTTTATCAATTTTATTTTTATTATGTTCAATTACTGAATTTGCTGCATTAACAATATTCTTAGTCGATCTATAATTTTGCTCAAGTCTGAATATTTCCACACTATCGTAATCATTTCTAAAATTTATAATATTATTGATATTTGCACCTCTAAATGAATAAATACTTTGTGCATCATCACCTACAACACAAATATTTTGATATTTATCAGACAATGACTTTACGATTAGGTACTGAGAGTTGTTTGTGTCTTGATATTCATCTACAAGAATATACTTAAACTTTTCTTGATATTTTGCCAATACTTCAGGGTGATTATTTAACAATTCATTAGTTTTCATTAATAAATCATCAAAATCCATGGAATTAGATTTGACTAATCTCTCATTATATTCTTTATAAATATTTCCTGTTTCAGGTTTCCTTGAAATATTATCCGAGTCGACCAATTCACTATTTGAGAAATATCCAGTTACAGTTATAAAATTATTTTTTAATGATGAGATTCTATTTCTAATTGATTTAGTTCTGTAAACATCTTTATCTAAGTTTTTTTCTTTAATAATTGAAGATATAAGTCTTTCCGAATCTTGAACATCATAAATTGTAAAGTCTGATGTAAAACCTATCTTGTGGGCTTCAAATCTTAAAATTTTAGCAAAAACAGAATGAAATGTTCCCATCCATATGTTCTTTGATTCACTCTCACCAATCATGGATGATATTCTAAGCTTCATCTCTTTTGCAGCTTTATTTGTAAATGTCAAGGCTAAAATTTCAAAGGGATCAACGTCATTGTTTACAAGATGAACAATTTTATATGTTAGAACTCTAGTTTTTCCTGATCCAGCACCAGCAATAACCATAGAGGGTCCATCAGTTTTAATCACTGCATTTAGTTGAGCTTCATTAAGATCTTTTAGATAAGATTTGTTATCTTCTAACATTGTTATAAATTTAAGTAATTAATGAATTTTAATTGCTGATAAATCACTAATTAAATCAATACTTATGAAGAACTTGTCATTTGTTTTTTTAATTCTAACATCTCAATCTTTATATTCTCAATCAATAGATAATCAGATAGCAGATATTGAAGAAAAAGTAATTTCATGGAGACATGATTTTCATAAATTTCCAGAAGTCTCAAACAGAGAGTTTAAAACTTCTGAAAAAATAGCAAGACACCTTGAGTCACTTGGAATAAAAGTAACAAGAAATGTTGGCGTGAATGGAGTCGTAGGGATACTAAAAGGTAAATCTAAGGGAAAAGTTGTTGCTTTAAGAGCTGATATGGATGCTCTACCTATAACAGAAAATAATGGATTGAAATTTCAATCAGTAAATGATGGTGTTATGCATGCTTGCGGACATGATGGTCATATGTCAATTTTGATGGGTACAGCAGAGGTTTTGTCAAAAAATAATGATTTTGAAGGAACAGTTAAATTTATTTTTCAAGGTGCAGAAGAAGGTCCTCCTCCCGGTGAGGAAGGTGGAGCAAGGATGATGATTAAAGAAGGTGTGCTAGAAAATCCAGATGTAGATGCTATTTTTGGACTTCATATTGCTGCACAACTCCCTATGAACAAGGTCTACTATAAGCCAAAGGGTTTCTATGCATCATCATCAAGATTTACAATTAAAGTAATAGGTACTCAAGCTCATGGAGGTACTCCATGGCTATCTGTTGACCCTATTGTAATTACTGCCCAGATAATAAATTCAATTCAGACTATTATTTCTAGAGAATCTGAGCTTACAAAAGAGCCTGCTGTTATATCATTTGGAAAAGTCGAAGGAGGTAATAGGTTTAATATTATTCCTGGTGAAGTTAATTTGGTTGGAACAATTCGTTCACTTGATTACGGAATGAGAGACTATATAAAGAAAAGAATTATTGAACTATCTCAAGGTATTGCTAAATCATATGGAGGTGAAGCAATTGTTGAAATAGATGATGGAGCGGATATAACATTTAATGATCCCGCTATGATGAACAAGATGTTACCATCACTAAAAAAATCTGCTGGTAGTGAAAATGTAATTCTAAGTAATGCTAAAACTTTAGCCGAAGATTATGCTTATTATTTAAATGAAATACCAGGATTTTTATTTGAACTTGGAGGGTACAATACAAATGAAAAAAGAGAGGCTCCAGCCCATCACACACCAGATTTTTTTATAGATGATAGCTCATTGCTTCTTGGTGTTAAAGTCATGACAAATTTAGCATTAGATTTCTTGGATAGTGAATAATGATATCTTAAATCAATCAATTGAATTTATTAAAGGTATAGGCCCTGCTAGATCTAAATTACTTAGTGAAGAATTAAATCTTAAAACAGTAAAAGATCTAATTGATTTTTATCCATATAGATATATTGATAGATCTCGATTCTTTAAAATAAATGAACTTCCTAAGAATCAATCAGAAGTTCAAATAATTGGCAAAATAAAATCTGTTAAGAGAACTAAAGTAAGGTTTAGAAATAGGTTGAATTGTGAATTTTATGATGAAACTGGAAAAGTTGACCTAATCTGGTATAGGGGTTTTAACTGGGTTGAGGAATCATTAAAAACTAATGAAGAATATGTAATTTATGGTAAACTTAGTTGGTTTGGTAATAATCCTTCAATAGCTCATCCAGAAATTAAAACTAAAGATAGTTTTAATAGGAATATACCTAGAAGGCTTCATGGTATATACTCATCTACGGAGAAGCTTATTAATGAGGGTGTTACTCAAAAATATTTTATCAAAATAATCTATAATCTTTTAAACTCTCTTCAAAATCAAATTAAAGAAAACTTATCTTATAATATTTTAAATGAATATAATCTTATAGATAGATATAAGGCTATTATTAATATTCACTTACCTGAGTCTCAACTATTACTTTCCGAATCTACTAAAAGACTAAAATTTGAGGAATTATTTTTTAATCAACTTGGTTTTCAGCTTTCAAAAAATGAAAGAATTCAAAAATTAAATGGATTCAAATTTGAAAAGGTTGGAGATCATCTAAACGAATTTTATAAAAATAATTTACCCTTTGAACTCACGCGAGATCAAAAAAAAGTAATAAAAGAAATAAGAAATGATTTTCGAGACGGAAAACAAATGAATAGACTGTTACAAGGAGATGTAGGTTCCGGGAAAACTATAGTTTCATTAATGGTTATGTTAATTGCTATTGATAATGGTTTTCAATCATGTATACTTGCACCAACTGAAATACTTGCTAATCAACACTTCAAGTCAATTAAGGAGCTACTATCTGAATTAGATGTAAAAATTGATTTACTAACTGGTTCAGTTAAAACAAAAGACAGAAAATTAATTCATGAAGATTTATTGTCTGGTAAAACCAAAATTTTAGTTGGAACACATGCTATTTTAGAAGACATAGTTCAATTTAAAAATTTAGGTTTAAGTATTGTGGATGAACAGCATAGGTTTGGAGTCGCTCAAAGAGCTAAACTTTGGAAGAAGAATACACCAGCTCCACATGTTTTAGTAATGACTGCTACTCCAATTCCAAGGACATTAGCAATGAGCTTATATGGCGATTTAGATATATCTTCAATAAAAGAATTACCACCTGGAAGAATAACAACAAAAACAGTTCATAAATATGATAAAAATAGATTAAGTGTTTTTAAGTTTCTGAAGGATCAAATAAGTAAGGGAAGACAAGTATATTTAGTATATCCGTTAATTAATGAATCTGAAAAACTTGATTATAAAGACCTTATGGATGGATATGAAAGTATTGTAAGAGAATTTCCAAAACCAGATTTTCAGGTTAGTATAGTTCATGGGAAAATGAAATCAAAGGATAAAGACTTTGAAATGAACAGATTTATCAATAAAGAAACTCAAATTTTAGTTTCTACAACAGTAATTGAAGTTGGAGTCAATGTTCCTAATGCCTCTGTTATGGTAATTGAAAGTGCCGAAAGATTTGGACTGTCTCAATTACATCAGTTAAGAGGAAGAGTTGGAAGAGGAAATGAGGAAAGTTATTGTATTTTGATGACTAAAGATAAACTTTCGGAAGAATCAAAAATAAGAGTAGATACTATGGTCAAAGTTAGCGATGGGTTTAAATTAGCTGAGGTAGATTTAAAATTAAGAGGGCCTGGAGATATGATGGGAACGAGACAAAGTGGAGTTCTTAAATTTAAATTAGCTGATATCATATATGATTCAGAGATATTAAATAATGCACGAAAATCTGCTTATGACCTATTAGAGAACGATACTAGATTAATAAAAAAAGAAAATTATCCAATTAGACATGAAATTTCAACTTCTTCAAATTCAAAAAATTTATGGCGATATATTAGTTGATTAAGTATATTTGTTATTAAATAAATCCTGTGAAAATATCAATCAATTGGCTTAAAGAATATCTTGAAACCAAGTCTAATCCTGAGGAAATATCTGATATATTAACTAATCTTGGCTTAGAGGTCGAAAAGATTTTACCATTTGAATCAGTCAAAGGAGGACTTACTGGAGTTGTAGCAGGTAAAGTTTTAAAATGTGAAAAGCATCCTAATGCAGACAGATTAAAAGTAACATCTATTGATCTGGGTAATAATGAAACCTCTGAAATTGTTTGTGGTGCTCCAAATATAATGGAAGGACAAATTGTACCCATAGCAAAAGTTGGATCAAAAATATATACAAACGGTGGTGATGAAATAAAAATCAAAAAATCAAAGATAAGAGGAGTGGTTAGTAATGGTATGGTTTGTGCTGAAGATGAAATTGGTTTGGGTGAGTCTCATGATGGTATAATGGTTCTTGATAGTAAAATTAAACCTGGTACACCTATTAGCGAAGTATTTAACGTAGAAAATGATAATATTCTTGAAATTGGCCTTACACCAAATAGGTCTGATGCAATGTCTCATTATGGTGTTGCTCGAGATTTAAAAGCATATTATGACTTAAATTCTCAAACAAGCAAGATTACACTTCCTAGTGTTAATGATTTTGAATCAGTTAAAATAGATGAAGATTTTGAAGTTAGTGTCAAAGACATCGATAAATGTCCTTTCTATTCAGGTCTAATAATAAAAAATATTAAAGTTGGTCCTTCTTCAAAAGAATTACAAAATAAATTAAAATCAATTGGATTAAAACCTATTAATAACATTGTAGACATTACAAATTTTGTAATGCATGAAATAGGACAACCACTTCATGCTTTTGATTTGGATAAAATTAAAAATATAACTGTTAAATCAGTAAAATCAAATACCAAGTTTAAAACTCTTGATGATAACATTATTAATTTAGATTCTGATGATTTAATGATTTGCTCAAATAACGATCCACTTTGTTTAGCTGGAATATATGGTGGTTATGACTCTGGTGTTTCAAACTCTACAACTAACTTATTTTTAGAATCTGCAATTTTTGATTCTGTAACTATAAGGAAATCATCTAAAAGACATCAACTATTCACTGATGCTTCATACAGATATGAAAGGGGTGTAGATCCAGAAAAAGTATTATATGCATTGAAAAGAGCCTCTATTTTAATAAAAGAAGCTAATCAAGAAGCTAATATATCGGAAATTTTAATTGAGGATAATTTAAAGGTAGATATTAAGGATATCTATCTCAGATACGATAGAATTGCTAGTATTACTGGTCAAAAGATAGACAAAGAAACTATAACTCAAATTTTAAGTTCATTAGACTTTGAAATAAAAGGTCATAGTGAAGATGGATTAAATATAATTGCACCAAATTATAGACATGATGTCTATAGAGAAATTGATGTTATTGAAGAAATTCTTCGAGTATATGGATTTAATAATATCAATGTAGAATCAAAAATTTCTATGTCAATTCCTGAGATTGGTAAAAATAATATTAATAAAACAGAATCTTTGATAAGCAATAATCTTGTTGGAATTGGATTTAATGAAATCATTAATAACTCGATATGTTCTCCTAGTGTTAATGAGAAGTTTAGTAGTCAAGCAGTAAGCCTTTTAAATCCACAAGGAACTGAGCTGTCTAATCTTCGATCTTCACTAATTCCAAATGCATTAGAAACCGTTAAACACAATATAAATAGACAAAATAGAAATCTGAAGATATTTGAAATTGGAAATACATATTCAATAAATGATAATAATTATATAGAAAACAAAAGATTAAATGTAACAGTTACTGGAAAAATATTTGATGAAAACTGGATTTCTGAATTTTCTAAAAGTAATTTCTATTATTTAAAAGGAGTTGCTGAGAATTTACTAAATAATTTAAATGTCTCAAATATTAAGTATGAAGTAAATAACGATGAATTATTTGAATATAAACTTTGCATACATAACAATAAGAAAAATATTGGGTTTATTGGAGAATTAAACTCAACATATACAAAAGAGTTTTCAATAGATGATAAAATTCATTTATTAAATCTAGACCTTGATAATATAAAGTTAAAGTCTGCAAATGTTAAATATCAAGAATTATCAAGGTTTCCATCCTCTAGACGAGACATATCAATGATTCTAGATGATAATATTAATTTTGAAGCCATAAAAAATCTTGCATTTAATGTAGAGAATAAAATATTGAAAGATGTTAATCTTTTTGATGAATATAAAGGAAAGAATATAGAAGATAATAAGAAATCTTTAGCAGTTAGCTTTACATTCAATGATTCTAAAAAAACTCTAACAGACAAACTCATTGATAAAATCATGCTAAAGTTGTCTGATAAATACAAAACAGACCTAGGTGCTGTTATTAGAGATAAATAGATTAATTATAAAGCTTTTCTCTAGATGATAGGACCTTTTCATTAACAATATATTCATTAAAAGGAAGATAACTATCAATAATTCCATTTGGTGTAATCTCAATAATTCTATTCGCTACAGATTGTGCAAAAGCTCTATCATTAGTACTTAGCAAGACAGTTCCTTTAAAGTTTATTAGAGAATTATTAAAGGCTGTTATAGATTCTAAATCAAGATGATTTGTTGGCTCATCAATAAGCAAAACATTTGGCTTTCCCATCATTATTTTTGATAACATACACCTAACTTTTTCTCCCCCAGATAATACAGTACAAGATTTAAGTGCTTCATCTCCACCAAACAACATTCTACCTAGAAAACTCCTAATAAACAACTCTTCTCTTTCCTCATCATTATTTGACCATTGTCTTAGCCAATCTACTAGAGATATATTTTTATCAAAATGAGAATGATTATCCATTGGCAAATACCCAGATGAAGTAGTTACTCCCCAACTATATGAACCAGAAGTCTGGTCTAGACTGCCAGAAATACAATCATAAAATAAGTTGATTGACCTGGAATTCTTTGAAACTATTAAAACTTTCTCTCCTTTATTTAAATTAAAGCTAATGTCTTTAAAATAGACTTCTCCGTCTTTCTCATAAGAAAGAGATTTAAGTTCTAAAATTTGATCTCCAGCATCTCTGTCTTGATCAAAAATAATTGCAGGATATCTTCTGCTTGAAGGTTTAATTTCTTCAATATTTAGTTTTTGAATCATCTTTTTTCTTGCTGTAGCTTGTTTGGATTTAGCAACATTAGCAGAGAATCTAGAAATAAACTCCTGTAATTCTTTTTTCTTTTCTTCAGATTTTTTATTCTGCTGAAGCTTTTGTCTAGCTGCTAATTGACTAGATTGTTGCCAGAAAGTATAATTTCCAGAAAAGTGATTTATTTTACTAAAGTCAATGTCAGAAGTATGAGTACAAACTGCATCTAAAAAGAATCTGTCATGTGAGACAACTATTACTGTATTTTCAAACTCATTAATGAAATTTGTAAGCCACTCTACAGTACTATAATCAAGATCATTGGTTGGCTCATCCATTATTAAAACATCAGGATTTCCAAAAAGACACTGAGCCAAAAGAACTTTAACTTTAACTTTTTGATCAAGATCACTCATTTGATTATGATGTACATCTTCAGTAATTCCAAGACTAGATAGTAAAAAAGCTGCATCTGCATCAGCATTCCAACCATTCATTTCTTCAAATGAAGCTTGAAGTTCCCCTACTCTATCAGCATCTTTATCTGAAAAATCTTCTTTAGCATAAATTGAATCAATCTCACTCTTGAGATCAAATAGTTTTTGATTTCCTAAAATTATGGTTTCAATTACAGTGTTTTGATCATATCTATTGTGATTTTGCTCTAATACTGATAATCTCTTACCTGGTTCAATAAATACAGAACCGGTATTTGGTTCAAGATCTTTAGATAAAATCTTTAAAAATGTTGATTTACCTGCACCATTAGCACCTATAATTCCATAACAATTTCCAGGAGAAAAAGTTATATTTACTTCATCAAAGAGGATTCTTTTACCAAATTGAAGCGATAAATTAGATACAGATAACATAAATATGCGCAAAAATAACAAGTTGAAATTTCTAAAACTAATTATACTTGCTATAATTTTATTTTTTTCTAACTCCTGTAATAATAAGAATTCTAGAGATAATTTTTTCTTAGGAGGTGAAATTATTAATCCTTCTTCAAACTATGTTAATTTCTATTATAATAATATAAAAATTGATTCAATTGAACTTAATTCTGAAAATAAATTTTTTAAAAACCTTGAAAACATAGAACCTGGAATCTATAGAATTGAACATATACCAGAGAATCAATATGTAATTATTGAAAATGGAGATAGCCTTTGGATAAGAGTAAATGTCGAGGATTTCAAAGAATCATTATCATTTAGTGGAAGAGGATCATCCAAAAATAATTTTTTAGTTGATATGTCTAATCTTAATGATTATGAAAATGACTTTCTTTCACAAATATATAATCAAGAAAGCTCTGATTATAAAGTTGCTATTGATTCATTAATGGATGAAAAGAAAGATATTTGGGAACTTTTTAATAAAAGTGTAGATCAAAAAACTCTAGCTAAAAAAATAACCAAAGCTTCAATTAAATATAATTATTTCAATAAACTTGAAAGATACGCTCTTTTAAGAGGTAGGAAGTGGTCAAATGAGGAAAGAGAAGAATACTTTAGTTATAGAGATGATGTTAATTTAAATGACTCAGATCTATCTCTATTTGAACCTTACGTAACGTATCTAATGAATTATTTTAATGAAAAGACATTAGATAGTGGAGAAGTATATTTTTATGAAAAAAGTAATACTGATTTTAATATTAAAAAACTCTTGATTATTGATTCTCAAATTAATGATCCTTATTTAAAAAATAATTTAGCTAGGGCAACTGCAATAGAAGAAATTTTAAATTTTAAAAACAATGATTTACATGATGAGTTTATAGATTACTACACCTACGTTAATACATCTGAAAGATATTTAGATGAAATTACAAAACTCTATAAAGACATTGAAAAAATGAAAAAAGGTAATGTTTTACCTGAAGTCAATATTCTTGATTATAATGGTGATATAAAGTCTAGTGCAGAAGAATTTATTGGATCTAAAACGTTTATATATTTTTGGTCTCAAACTCAAATGAATCACTATAGAAGGACTATACGAAGAGTTGAAGAACTCAAACAACAGTATCCTCAATATAGGTTTGTTGGAATATGTATTCAACCATATACTGATATGGTAAGCCAGGCACAAAATATATTAAATCTTGATTTATCCAACCAATTTTCTTTTAAAGACTTTGAGAGTTCAAGTAAAGACTGGGTTTTAACATTCCTAAATAAGACAATAGTAACTGATGAAAAAGTGAGGATTATAGATGGCTTTAGTAATCTTTTTACAAATGATATTGAAAAGATTTTAAGCTCTAATTAGTTTCCTTTTTTGTAATCACTTAAAAACTTCTCCAATCCACTATCTGTTAAAGGATGTTTCAATAAACCCTTAATTGCAGATAAAGGGCTTGTAATAACATCTGCACCAATCTTTGCACAATCAATTATATGCATAGTATGTCTTATGGAAGCAGCTAAAATCTGCGTTTCATATGCATAATTATCATAGATGTCTCTAATATCAGATATTAGGTCTAGTCCGTCTGTAGAAATATCATCAAGTCTACCAATAAAAGGCGATACATAAGTAGCTCCAGCTTTTGCAGCTAGAAGAGCTTGACCAGAAGAAAAAACAAGTGTACAATTAGTTTTAAGTCCTTTATCACTGAAATATCTTATTGCTTTAACACCCTCTTCTATCATTGGTACTTTAATTACTATTTGATCATGAAGAGTTGCTAGAGCTTCTCCCTCTTTAATAATCCCATCATAATCGACAGAAATAACTTCAGCAGAGACATCACCATCAACAATTTCACATATTCTTAGATAGTGATCAATAATATTTTTTTCTCCTGTTATACCTTCTTTAGCCATTAAAGATGGGTTGGTAGTAACTCCATCTAGAATACCAAGTTGTTGAGCTTCTTTAATCTGATCTAAATTTGCAGTATCTATAAAAAATTTCATAAGTTTTTAATTGTAAAGTTTCATTATAATTTTTTGGAAAAATTTATCAGGAAATAAACTTTTCAATGTGATTTTCTTTTCAAGGAAACCCCCGACAAGGTAATTAATTTTAGGATTCTTTTGTTTAATAATTTTCAACACTAAATCAGCTACTTCATTGGGATTTCTTCCGTGCTCCATTTTACCATTAACACTATTAATCACTTTGTTATATTCTTTATGATAAGGAGAACTATTAGCTATGCTAGAATCAACCCTATTGCTCAAGATTTCTGTTTTGTAGTCTCCAGGAGCAATATTTACTACATTAATATTGAATTTTTTTAATTCAATATTTAAACTTTCTGCAATTACATTAAAAGAAGCTTTGGAAGCACAATAAGCTCCCC
>ERZ802822.281-NODE-281-length-36473-cov-7.533108_pt1 | contig 36473 bp, 31 predicted proteins | sample MGYA00345649_ERZ802822 | MGnify/ENA primary metagenome ERZ802822 (study PRJEB30503, sample SAMEA104212359) | marine metagenome | biome: Westerlies Biome; feature: [SRF] surface water layer (ENVO:00010504) within the epipelagic zone...; material: water...
CCAAACGAATCCAATGTTTGATGGACCCCATGGTCTTGTTGGCCTGAGTTTCCGATCCAATTTCGCCAGCAAGTATCTGTTCATGTAAAATTTCCAGATTACGTTTAATCAAAGCTAGCTGGCGTTGTATGCTGTTAAGATGTTGATCTAGATCAGACGATCCCTCGTCTGGAGTTATTAAAATCATAGCTACACTATTCCTCTCATGCGCATAATCTGCCACATGAGCCAAATAAAAACGGCCCTAGAAATCACTCTAAGGCCGCACCAATATTTCCTCTAGCATGGCACAACCTATAGATGAATGCGTCCACAAAGTCAAGATATTTCCAATTTGCGTGGAAGCCTGACCGTACGACCATATTAATAATTGAATAATACAAACAATCGACTAGGAGTAAATTCCTTGTCGACCGCCCTCCAAAAACCATCAAATCTAGGTTCGAACAAACCTATTTTTTTGCCTTGCCAGCCTCGATAGCCCGCCATTTTTTTACGTTAGCATTATGCTGGTTAAGGGTTTCGGCAAAGATATGACCACCAGTTCCATTGGCAACGAAAAATAAGAAATTGGTATCTTCTGGGTTCAAAACCGCTTCAATACTGGCCTGTCCAGGGTTGGCGATAGGCGTCGGCGGCAGTCCATCAATGCGATAGGTATTCCAAGGCGTTTTCCGATCAAGCTCGCTGCGCCTCAATCCACGCCCTAAGGTTTTTTCACCCTTAGTAATTCCATAAATCACTGTGGGGTCGGTCTGCAGCCGAATACTGCGGTTCAAGCGGTTTATAAAAACGCTCGCAACCTGTCGGCGTTCAGTTGGAACCCCTGTTTCTTTCTCTACAATCGACGCCAGTATTAAGGCTTCTTGCAGCGATTTAAGAGGCAGGCCTTCCACCCGGTTTTTCCAAGCCGTCTCCAGGATCATATCCTGTGCTGCCTGCATTCTTTCGATCACCGCTTGACGGGTTTCACCCAACCGAATTTCGTAACTATCTGGCGCGAGGGTACCCTCATCGGGAACTGCAGCAATGTTGCCTGTCAGCTGGTCAATGGCCATAAGAACTTGCCGCACCTGCCAGCTGGTTACGCCTTCTGCCATCAGCACGCGAAATCGTGTATCGTTCAGGGTCTTGGCGCGCTCAAAAATTTCAGGGGCCGTTTCCTCTTCTGGATTAAATTCGGCTTTTTTATCAAAACGATTTGTCTTTGGATCAAGCTCACGCACCTGAACTGAAGTGCGCGTCACACCAATCCGGTAAACAATCTCAGTACCACAGGTACTGGCGCCACCGCGAGTAATAAGTTCGGAAATCGCCTCCATCGAAGCCGTTGCAGGAATCAAAAAGCTACCCGCTTTCAGCTTTCCAGATTTACCCGTATACTCCGCACCCAATCGAAAAATAGTGTCGTTACCGATGGCACTGACAGACAGCAAATCGCGTGAAACACGCTTCATATCCGACCCTTTTTCAACCCTCAAACAAATCGCCTGTTCAAGCGGTCCCGTGGTCGTGTATTCATTTCGTCCCCAGAGGACCAATGCGCCTAACAAAAACAGCGCCACAAGTAGAAAACTAAGTCCGTTAGAGGCAACGCTGCGCCACATTAGCTCATCTGTCCAAACAACAGAGAGGCATTGGTGCCGCCAAAGCCAAACGAATTCGAAAGCGCGACGTTTATCTCTCGGTCCTGTTTGATCTGTGGCGCCAGAAAGATATCCGTCCCAACCGCTGGGTTTTCGAGATTGATCGTCGGCGGCGCTACTTGATCGCGGATGGCCAAAATCGAAAAAATCGCCTCAATCGCACCAGCAGCGCCTAGAAGATGCCCAGTAGATGACTTGGTTGAAGACATTGTCGCTGAGCCAGCCGCTTTTCCCAAAAGCCGTTCTACAGCGGCTAATTCAATAACATCTGCCATAGTCGAGGTGCCATGCGCATTGATATAATCGATCGCGTCTGGCTGCAGTCCTGCATTATTTAAAGCCGCCCGCATCGAACGCTCGGCCCCTTTGCCATCCTCAGAGGGTGCCGTGATGTGATGCGCATCACCAGACATTCCGTATCCAATGACTTCTGCATAAATTTTCGCACCACGTGCCACAGCGTGCTCGTATTCTTCCAAAACAACAACACCGCCGCCTTCGCCCATCACGAAACCATCGCGGTCGGTATCATAGGGTCGTGAGGCCTTTGCCGGATCATCAGATCGTTTGGTAGACAGAGCTTTACAGGCATTGAACCCGGCAATACCAATTTCACAAATGGCGGCTTCAGCCCCCCCAGCAATCATCACATCAGCCTCGCCCAACCTAATGATTCTAGACGCATCCCCGATGGCATGCGCACCCGTTGAACAGGCTGTGACGACCGAATGGTTTGGGCCTTTAAATCCATACCGGATACTGACCTGCCCTGAGATCAGGTTAATCAATGCACCGGGAATAAAGAATGGCGACACCCGTCGCGGACCGCGATCTCTGAGCAAAAGCGTCGTCTCAGCAATCGATTGTAAGCCGCCGATACCAGAACCGATCATGACGCCTGTACGTTCCTGAGCCTCTTCGTCCTCGGGCAACCATCCGGAATCGACTACCGCTTGTTGGGCTGCCGCAATACCATACAAAATAAAATCATCCACCTTGCGCCGCTCTTTGGCAGACATCCAGTCATCAGGATTGAAAGTTCCGTCTGACCCGTCGCCATAAGGCACCTCACAGGCGTAATTTGTGGCGAGGCCACTGGCATCAAAGCGACTGATCGTGGCCGCGCCCGAGACTCCATTCAGCAGGCGGCTCCAGGTCGCCTCAACTCCAGATGCGAGAGGCGTTACAAGCCCCAGTCCAGTTACAACGACCCGCCGCATATCACTGACCCTCTTTACTCGATTGGTTGAAATTTTCTTTTAACTCGGCTTGCCCCAACGGAGCAAGGGCTTGTCTTGTAGCTCAGTACTTTTGGGCGAAAAGGATACCAGAACGCCGCCGTAACACAAAAAAACCCCCGCTTTATCGCAGGGGTTAAAATTTTTATCATTTTACAAAAGGTTAAACAGCTTCGTTTATGAAGTTGACTGCATCGCCAAACGACTGGATTGTTTCCGCTGCATCATCCGGAATTTCAATGCCGAACTCTTCTTCGAACGCCATGACCAATTCCACTGTATCCAGACTATCTGCGCCCAAATCATCAATGAACGATGCGTTATCTACAACTTTATCTTCTTCAACGCCGAGATGTTCTACAACGATTTTTCTAACGCGATCCGCAATGTCGCTCATCTTAAATTCCTCATTTCTATCGGAGCGTTTGCTCCTGTTTTCGCCCTTACCCGACTGGGATGGCTCTGATTGCCCTGGCGGGCCGCTCGTAAACCGCGTCGAACGGTTTGGACCGGTCTACTCATTGAGTTGCACGGTGAAACTGAGCCGCCTATAGCACATGATCTGCTATAGGCAAACGTTTTCCATGGTCATTTAAATCAAGAACACTCTCGCATGAGCAATAATTCTCACCGCAGTGTCCACATCATCCTGTCCAATACTCTTAATTGACATAAATAAACCTCAAAACAACCTTGAATCCTGCATGGCTCGCTGAAATTGTTTAGCATTTACACCTTTACCACCGTTTTAAAGCATCGCCATGCCACCATTTACATGTAGGGTCGTTCCTGTGACGTATCCTGCTTCTTCGCTCGCAAGATACACTACGGCAGCGGCTATTTCGTTCGGGGCTCCCATGCGTCCGCTGGGTATAGACGACAGAATCGCTTCTTTCTGGGAGTCTTTCAAACTTGCCGTCATCGCCGTCTCAATAAAACCGGGAGCGATAGCGTTGACGGTGACGCCTCGACTTGCAACTTCGTAAGCCAGCGACTTTGACATACCGACCATGCCCGCTTTTGAAGCGGCATAATTGGCTTGTCCTGGATTTCCCGTCGCACCGACCACCGAACTGATATTGACAATGCGCCCCCAGCGCGCCTTCATCATACCGCGCAAAACACCCTTACACAGCAACATGGTCGCCGTCAGATTCACATCAAGTACGGACTGCCACTCGTCTTGGGACATCCGCATAAACAAATTATCGCGGGTTATACCGGCGTTATTGACCAAAATATCCACGCTGCCCATCGCCTCTGAGGCCTGTTTGGGCAACTCTGTAATAGCCGCTGTGTCGCTTAAATTGCAGGCTAGGACATGCGCGCGCTCACCAAGATCAGCGGCCAGAGCTTTTAACGGCTCAAGCCGGGTGCCACTCACCCCAACGCTTGCACCCGACGCGTGCAAGCGTCTGGCGATTTCGCCACCGATTCCCCCCGATGCACCTGTCACCAAAACGTTTTTGCCCGTTAAATCAAACATGATCACTCCTCAACTCAGCTTTCTTCAAGATTTTGCACCGCCGATATGACGTCTTCAGGGGTAGACACTGCCCGACAGGCGATGGATCGTTCGATGCGCCGCACCATTCCAGAGAGTGCTTTACCAGCGCCTATTTCCCAAACATCAGTCACACCATGCGCTCCCAGCCAAGACACTGTTTCCCGCCAGCGTACGGCCCCGGTCACCTGTGCCACCAACAATTGACGGATCTCATTCGGGTCGCTGACTGGCTTTGCGCTAACGTTCGCAATCACAGGGACCGCAGGGGACAGGATCGTCACATCCGCCAGTGCTTGGGCCATTATCTCGGCTGCTGGAGCCATCAATGCACAGTGAAACGGGGCGCTGACCGGCAATAGGATAGCCCGCTTTGCACCCTTTGCTTTTGCCAGCTCAACCGCGCGTTCAATCGCGGCCTTGTCGCCTGATACCACCACTTGACCCGGATCGTTATCATTTGCGGCTTGACAGACCTGACCATCTGCAGCCTCTGCCGCCAATGAAACAACCGTATCAAAATCCAATCCCAAAAGCGCCGCCATTGCGCCCATACCAACCGGAACCGCCTCTTGCATTGCGGACCCACGGGTACGCAACAATCGCGCCGTATCAGGCACACTGATTGCACCAGAAGCCGCCAATGCGGAATATTCCCCCAAAGAGTGACCCGCGACATAGTCAACCGCAGCCATCGTAACGCCTTCGGCTTCAAGCGCCCGCATCCCGGCCAGCGATGTCGCCATCAAAGCCGGTTGAGCATTTTTTGTCAGTGTAAGCGCCTCAGGATCACCCGACCAAATAAGGTCACTGAGCCGTTCGCCCAGCGCCTCATCGACCTCATCGAAGACCGCCTTAGCGGCAGGATAAGCGGCCGCCAACGCCTTGCCCATACCGATGGTCTGGGCCCCCTGACCCGGAAATACAAATGCTCTGCTCATGGTAACCCCTGTATTGCATTAACAACAGATACAGGGCAGCGCAGACCGGTGCAACATTGTTCCAAAATAGATTTAGCGCGCACCAGAGACTGTCCGTCTCATGTGGATCCCCATCAGACACCAACAATCATAAAAAATGAGCCTCACAATGATACTTTTTTGAGGGACTTATACTCTTTACCTATCTATCAACCAGCTAATTAGCAGACACAAAACCCTAGCTGAAAGCGTCTAAGAGGCCTTCAAACACGGCCAAATTACTGGACATATCGAAACCCAACAATCTTACAGCTGGCGATACGATCGAATTTGGCCATTTGATCGTTGACAATCGCAGTCCACATCTCGTTTCCCAGTTTCTCCATCAACTTACTGTTCACAACCTGCAGAACTTTGTTGCATTCGCCAGTATCCCCCCCATTAAGCAATGTATCGTTATGGCGGCACGACGCATCAGTGTTACCCATTGATGCTCCTTGCAGGTCATACATCAGTGCAGACACCGTTTCGATTGGCCGCATCGTTGGGTTTTTGACCTGCATGCTGAGGGTATACACGACGAGCGCGCCGCTTTGATCCGCTTCAAATTTCAGTTTGACGGAACACGGCACAGTGTCAGGTGCCTCAGCCAATGACGCAAATGGCACAAAAGCCATCAAAACAAAAATTAAAAACCCACTAATATTTTTATGTATCCAAGTCCAAGCGGCCGTATTGAGGTCAAGCATCATATTTTCCATAAGACATCCATATATCTAACAAAACGTCTCAGCGCTCTAACATTTAGGTCTGATAGGTTGCTATTGTGAAATACGGTTTGAGTTGCCCTAAATCATTACGCTGCTCCACCAACTGAAAACAAATCAAGGCAACCACACAACACACAAACTCAAAGGCAGACCTGATATGGTTTCAACCTGACAAAGGTTCAATGCATAAAAACACTCAACCGTTTTTTGCAGTTTGCAAAACGAACGCAATAAAGCGTTTTAAATACAGCAGGCTAACAAGGCTTAGTGACCGATCAAATCTATTTTATAACCAGACCATATGAGATCGCCCATCCGCAAACGATCCTACAAAGTGCCGCGTTAAACGTGACACAAAACAAGCGCAGAAAACAACTTAACAATTAGCTCTTTGCGTAGACTGAGGTCGAAATCAATACAGGTACAAAACTATAGTATAAAGATTCAGAAACATTATTTCAAAGATCAGTCAATTTTTTAATTTGACACTCGAAATAAAACCGTGATGATGGGCTTCCAATGGGGGATTAAGATGTATTTAGGACTGGATTTGGGCACGTCCGGGCTGCGCGGATTATTGGTGCAGGAAAATGGCAAAATCATCGGATCTGCCGAGGCAGCCTATGTTGTGCAGCATCCCCAAACCGGCTGGAGCGAGCAGAATCCAGCAGACTGGATCTCCGCTTGTAATACAGTAACCGCCACGTTGCGCTTGGCGCATCCAAAATCTTTTTCAGCGCTGAAAGGTGTCGGTGTTGCGGGCCATATGCATGGGGCAACGCTTCTCGATGACGCCGGTCAGGTACTGCGCCCGTGCATGCTGTGGAACGACAGTCGCGCCTACAACGAAGCCGCAACACTGGATGCGATTCCGGGATTTCGAGAAGTTTCAGGTAACATTGTATTCCCGGGCTTCACCGCTCCAAAAGTCCTTTGGTTGGCTGAGCATGAGCCAGACGTTTTTTCTAAAATCGCCAAGGTCCTTCTACCAAAGGATTATTTAAACTACTGGCTGACCGGACAATATACGTCAGACATGTCCGATAGTGCCGGCACGGCCTGGCTGGACACTGGCGCACGCGATTGGTCTGCGGATTTGTTATCACACTCTGGTATGCGCCGGGACCAGATGCCAGACCTTGTGGAGGGCTCTAACGCTATAGGCCCCCTGCGGCCAGAAATAGCCGCCGAGTGGGGAGTCTCAACAGATGTAACCGTGGTGGGGGGCGGTGGCGACAACGCAGTTGCAGCTTGCGGCGTCGGAGCGTTGCGCGAAGGCGATGCCTTTGTATCTCTGGGCACGTCAGGGGTTTTACTGGCCGCAAAAGACACCTTTTCGCCAATGCCAGCCTCCGCAGTTCATACATTTTGCCACGCTGTGCCAAACCGGTGGTACCAAATGGGGGTTATCTTGGCCGCAACCGACAGCTTAAACTGGCTTGCGCGTAATCTCGACGTAGAGGCAGCGGCACTTTCTGACGCGCTTGGAAATCAGATCAATGGACCCAACCAAATTCAGTTTTTACCCTATCTGTCGGGCGAACGCACCCCGCACAATGACAGTACCATCCGCGGTGCGCTACTAAACATTGATATCGCCTCAAACCGCACCGACCTTACGCAAGCGGTAATGGAGGGCGTGAGCTTTGCCCTACGCGACAATTTAGAGGCTTTGAAATCCACAGGCACCAATGTGAAACGCGCCTTGGCAATCGGTGGCGGGGCACAGTCGCCGTTTTGGGTCGAACTGGTGGCAACCGTTTTGAACATGCCAATTGATTTGCCTGAAAAAGGTGAATTCGGTGCGGCTCTTGGTGCGGCCCGCCTTGCTATGGTTGGGTGTTCCGGGGCAGAGCCCGACGGTGTCATGACCCAGCCCAAAGTGGCAAAAACCATTCATCCTCGAAGCGCTTTAACCGCAGCTTATGACGCAGCTTACCAACGATATCGCGCCACCTATCCAGCATTAAAGGCAATCTCATGACGCAGTTTTTCCACGGCATTGATAAAGTTACCTTCGCCGGTGCAGACAGCACCGATCCCATGGCCTTTCATCATTATGATCCCGACGAGATCGTGATGGGCAAGCGCATGGAGGACCATCTGCGCTTTGCAGTCGCCTATTGGCACTCATTCGCGTGGGAGGGTGGCGACCCCTTTGGCGGGCAAACCTTCGAACGTCCTTGGCACCCGCAGGACAGCATGGAGCGGGCACGTCTAAAGGCCGATGCTGCGTTCGAAATGTTTGACCTTCTCAATGTGCCATATTTCTGTTGGCACGATGCTGATATCCGTCCCGAAACCGGCAGCTTTGAAACCAATCTCAGCACATTGAATGAAATCACCGATTATTTTGGTGAAAAAATGCAAACCACCGGTACCAAGCTGCTGTGGGGCACCGCTAATATGTTCACCCATCGGCGCTGGATGAGCGGGGCCTCAACCAATCCTGATCCGGATGTCTTTGCGTTTGCCGCAGCCACCGTCAAAAGCTGTCTTGATGCCACTCATAAACTGGGGGGTGAAAACTACGTACTCTGGGGCGGCCGGGAAGGTTATGAGACCCTGCTCAACACCGAAATGGGCCTTGAACTAGATCATATGGGTCGGTTTTTAGCAATGGTCGTCGAGTATAAACATAAAATTGGCTTCAAAGGTCAGATTTTAGTCGAACCAAAGCCGCAAGAACCCTCAAAGCATCAATACGATTATGATGCGGCAACCTGCTTTGGTTTTTTGCAAAAATATGGCCTTGAGAATGAGGTTAAGCTTAACCTCGAGCATGGGCATGCTATTTTGGCCGGCCACTCCTTTGAGCATGAAATTGCCACCGCCTCTGCTTTGGGCGTGCTTGGTTCTATCGACATGAACCGCAACGATTATCAATCCGGGTGGGACACAGATCAGTTCCCCAATAACGTGCCCGAAGTGGCCATGGCCTACTATCACATCCTTAAAAATGGGGGCCTTGAAGCTGGCGGAACCAATTTTGACGCCAAACTGCGCCGTCAATCTCTGGACGCAAAAGATCTCATTGCAGCGCATATCGGTGGCATGGATATTTGCGCGCGAGGATTAAAAGCCGCTGCGGCGATGATCGAAGACGGTGGACTGCAGACAGCGCTTAACGACCGCTATGCCGGCTGGAATACGCCAGAAGCACAGGCCATGCTGCAGAGCGACCTGGCCAGCATCACGCAGAGGGTGCTCGACGCCCAGCTTTCCCCAGTGCCAAAATCAGGCCAACAAGAAATTTTGGAAAACTACGTCAATCGCTTCGTTTAAATATCATGGACAACACTGCCCTCAAAGATCTAAAATCACACCGTTTGGACGCTGACGACATGTCGGTGACCATACTATCTTTGGGGTGCATCACCCATGATTGGCGGGTGCCTTTAGGCGACGCTTTAGTACCAATAGTACTGAGTTACCGCGATCCTGCCGACCATCTGCGCCACCGCGGCTCGCTGGGAATCATTGCCGGCCGCGTAGCCAACCGAATTGCAAACGCCCAGTTCAGCCATGACGGCACCACTTACCATCTGGCAGCCAACGAGGGTAGAAACCAGTTGCATGGCGGCCCAAGGGGCCTTGCCAGCCGCAATTGGTCCCTCGAACCTGACGGAGCAACGGGCGTGCAGTTAAGCCACCGCTCACCAGACGGGGATCAGGGGTTTCCTGGTAATGTTGACTTCACAGTGACAATTCGACTGCAAAACAATCGGCTTATCTATGATATGATCGCAATGCCGGATCGGGCGACACCGATCAATCTCGCGCAGCATTCTTATTACAACCTGATGGGCAGTGGCACCATTTGGGATCACCAGTTGCAGATTGCCTCACTCGCCTACACTCCAACGGATGGCGCTTTGATCCCAACCGGAAAGATCGCACCACTCGACGGTCAGCCGTTTGATTACCGACAGCAAAAATTGATCCGGCAGGCCGACCCCACCCAAAAGGGTGCAGACGTTAATCTGGTTCTGGACCAAACAGCAAAAAAGCCCGCCGCAACCCTGAGCGCCCCCAACGGCCTGTGTCTAAAGCTGTGGACGGACCAACCCGGCCTACAGCTATACACAGGGGCCAAACTTTCAGCCAAAGCCCCCCCTATGGAGGCGCAGACACACCAAGCATTTGCCGGCCTCTGTCTGGAACCCCAACATTTTCCTGACGCCCCAAACCAGTCACAATTTCCCTCAATCATCTGCACCCCCGAGCGTCCTTATCACCAGCGCCTTACAATTGAAGTCTCTCCATTATGATACGTCCAATAGACATTATCCTCGCCATGGCCCTACTAACGAACGGCGTTATGGCCAACCCCTTGCCCAAGGCAAATGCCACGTATGCCCCAGTTGATATGGCTCAGGTGCGTTTGGGCCAATTATTATTTTATGATCCGATCCTCAGCGGCAGTAAAACCGTCGCCTGTGCCACCTGCCACCATCCAAAACATGCCACCGCAGATGGGTTGTCGCTGGGTCTGGGCGACGGTGCCCATGGACTTGGGCCCAAACGGATGATTGACCCCAAAAACCTGCCCGAGCAAAGGGTGCCGCGCAATGCGCCAGCCTTGTTTAATCTAGGCGCGCATGAATTCACCACAATGTTCCATGATGGACGTCTCGAAGCTGACCCAACGCGCCCCTCAGGCATTCGCACACCACTTGGAACAGAGATGGTTCAGGGGTTTGCTTCGGTCTTATCGGCGCAATCAATGTTTCCGGTCCTCTCACCCGATGAAATGGCAGGTCACTACACTGAAAGCGATGTAGCGCGCGCCGTTCGGCAAGGGTTTTTAACGGGTGAAGATGGTGCTTGGTCGCTTATATCGGCACGGGTTGCTGGTATAAAAGAATATCAAAGCGCTTTTGAGCAGATCAACGGGCCAGGACATAGCGTGACGTTCACCGATATCTCGGACGTCATTGCAGAGTTTATCGCCTTTGAGTGGCGCGCCGATGATAGCCCATTTGATCAATATCTCAGAACTGGAGAACCCCTGCCAAAGGGAGCACATTTGGGTATGTCCCTGTTTTATGGCAAAGCGCAATGCAGCACTTGCCACGCCGGGCAATTTCAAACCGATCACGACTTTCATGCCATTGCCCTGCCGCAAGTCGGCCCCGGCAAGAGCGCCCGCTTCGAGACACACGCCCGCGACGAAGGTCGCCTCAGGGTCACCGGAAACCCGGCAGATGCATATAAGTTCCGCACGCCCAGCCTGCGCAATATCGCCCAGACCGCACCCTATGGCCATAACGGCGCCTATGCGACGCTGGAAGCAATGATCCGTCATCACCTTGATCCCGTTGCGTCTCTAAAAGCGTATAACGTCGCACAGCTGGTTTTGCCCGACCTGCCAAATAGCCAGGACTTTAGAGCCACGCACGACCCAGACGAACAAGCCGCGATTGCCGCAGCTAACGAATTATCGCCCAGCAACCTGAGCGAGATGGAGATCATCCAAATTGTGGCTTTCCTAAACGCCCTTTCAGACACCGCAAGCTTGGCAGGCAAACTTGGTGTACCGCAAACGGTTCCCAGTGGTCTGCCGGTAGATCAATAAGCGCTCACCTTGAGGCCAGTTGCATCCCGGGTCAGAAAAACCATTTTACCAGCCCCAACTTGGCGCCAATCCGAAACGATGTGATCTGGCCAGATCACCCGAATATGTGCAGATTGCGCCGACCCCAAGCCAAAATGCTCTGCCGTGATCTGTCCGCCTGCATGACCGCCCCCGACAGTCAATTCACGGGCGAACACGTGGTCTCCAAGCCTGACTTCAATCCATGCGCCAATAGCGTCCCGATTGGGGGGCGCTTGCCGCAGCTTTACCGCTAGCCAGTTACCAGCACCCTGTGTGACATTCTGATAAAGTTCCAAAGGACCCTGACGGTTGACCACCGCCAGATCGAGCAACCCGTCAAGGTTAAGATCTGCCATCGCGCCGCCACGCCCCCGCAGCAATGACGCAATTCCTGCGTTCTCTCCCACTTCGTAAAACGTCCCATCCGCCGCTTGTAGTAAAAGGTTATTGGGATCGTCCATCGCGCTACCTGGCATCTGCTGCACATTGCCTTTGGTAATGAAAATATCGTCAAGCCCATCGTTTTGAACATCGCCAAACCTGACATGCCACCCCGTTGACGGCCGACCGTCGCCCCCAGTATAGGGACGGTGCGCCGTGGTGCCACGGCCATAGGTGGCATCGCGATAAGACGGCCCACCTGTGTCCTTATTGAGCATTTGCAGCCTTTGATCCCCCATTGAGGTCAAATACACCTCTGGAAGCCCATCTCCTGTGATATCGCGGCTGGCAATACCCATGCCCCACAACTTGTGATGTTGCCAGCCATCTTCAGGCTGATATAGCCTTGGAACCTCGGCCATCTGCCACATCTGTTCTTCGCCATCGTTCAAGTAATAATGGCGGTCATTGCTGACACGCAAATCAGCCTGGCCACGACGCCCCCAATCGGTAAACAACATCGATAGCGGGCAATAGCCCGGTTCAAGCACGATCGGGGCGACATAGCGCGATCCCTCAGGGCGAAACAAAAAGTTTGTATCACAGGTACCGAAGGGACCCTCGGGATCAGTCCGATCTACATAATTGCCAAACGCGAGCGTCGGCAGGACATTCCCCGCTTCCCAAGTGGCGGAAAACGCCGTGCTCCATCCCTGCTCATACTTCTCAAGGAGCTCGGAATGTGGTGTAAACCGACAATCAACACCTCCCATCAAGAGCTTATTTTCTCCTACCCTCAAAATGGCAAGGTCCATGAAACCATCGCTGTTTATATCTAGCGGATAAGCTCCAATAATACGGTCCAAAGACAGTTCCGGCGGGGTATTTTCAACAAATCGGATTTCGCCAGAACGGGTTGAGACGTTTCGCAATAGCGTTGCTTTATTCGCGCCCCCAGCAGCAAACATATCCGGCATATGGTCTTGATCGCAGTCAAACACCGCCATCCCACCGCCAACGTAATATTCCCAGCCCCCGTCATATACATGGTGCGGGATGTCCACCGGATCGAAGACCGGGGCCGAGAAAGGGTCTGCATCTGTGGCGCCCACAAAAGCGGTTGCTGTTAGGGCAGCCAAACAAGCCCTTAACCTTATGCCAAAACACCCAGACGAACGATGGAACTTTAAAAGCGCAGTCGCGAAGAGCCTATCAAACATAAAAATCCAACCCCACACTAAAATAGCGATATAGACCACCCCATAGAAGTGAGGGCAGAAGATCACCCCCTTAGCCTGTTCCCCACGGGCCAAAACCAGAGGTTATGCCTCTTGCATCGCCCCCGGACCAGGCACAGCTCCAGCCGGGCATTTACCCATGATAATCATGCCAAGCACCTCATCTTTGGACACGTCCTCGGTGCGTGCATAACCGACCATCTGACCGTTTTTCATAACTGCGACACGATCCGCCAAGTCGAAGACATCATGAATATCATGACTAATCAAAAAGATACCAATACCCTCTTTTTTAAGCTGCTGTATCAGTTCGCTGACCTGCTCCGTCTCCTGAGGTCCAAGCGCAGCTGTGGGTTCATCCATGATCAAGATCCGCGCGTTGAACAAAATTGCTCTGGCAATCGCCACTGATTGTCGCTGCCCGCCAGATAATTTACTGACCGGCTCTTTAAAACGCTGAAAGTTCGGATTCAACCGACCCATCACCTTGCGCGCCTCGGCCTCCATGGCCGCATCATCCAGCGTACCAAAGCTGGTCAGAATTTCACGCCCCAAATAGAGGTTTGCCGCAGCATCCACATTATCGGCCACGGCCAGCGTTTGGTAGATCGTCTCGATGCCATATTGCTTTGCATCCCGAGGGTTGTTGATATCTGCCTCTTCACCGTTGACAAAAATCTGTCCTCCATCGCGCTTATACGCACCAGATAGAACTTTGATCAACGTCGATTTACCTGCCCCGTTATGCCCAAGAATAGCCACAACCTCCCCCGGAAACAGATCGACAGAAGCCTGATCTACTGCCTTGATGCCCCCAAAGGCGATAGACAGGTCTTTGATTTCGACAAGCGGTGTGCCTGATGTCTCAGAACTCATCTTTTCACTCCTCATTTGGCGCGACGCCGGTAAACACTATCGATCCACACGGCGACCACCAGAACGGTCCCCACCACAATCTGTTGAATAGCGGCATCAAAGCCGATCAAGACCATTCCGGTTTGCAGGCTTTGCATCACCAGCGCCCCAAGAATAGCCCCATAGATCGTGCCGATACCGCCAGCGAATGACGTTCCGCCAATCACGGCCGCAGCAATGACGTATAACTCATCCAGCGTGCCAAGATTATTGGTTGCCGAGTTCAACCTCGCTGAGGCAATAACCGCGGACAGACCGCACAGCATGCCCATCAGCGCAAATATCTTAACCGTCACCCAGCGGGTATTGATCCCAGCCAGTTCAGCCGCCTCAGGATTGCCGCCGATCGCAAATACATAGCGTCCGAAGCGAGTACGTGTTGCCAAGAAAGTCATGGCAATGCCGACCGCAATCATAATCAAAACAGGAATGGCAAAACCATGGCTAATGAAAATCTCGCTGACCGGGGTCTCAATATTATTGGTTTTGACATATTGTTTTACGATGCCTTTGGGCCAGGGATAGGAATTAACCAACAGCACGAAAGCGATGATACCGCCACAGGACACCAAAGCGAGGAACGCCTCAGCCCAGACCGGCCGCAAAGGAAATTGGAAGCGCCGACGCTGTGCCCGGCCCGAAAAAATCAGTGCCACGGCTGCAATGCAGCCCAACAGTCCGACGATCCAGCTTCCCGTCGAACCGATTGCGCCGTAAGGGCCTCCGCCCAAATGCTTAAACGTAGCATCGACAGGTGAAATTGTCTCACCGCGGGCCAAAAGAAACGCCGCGCCGCGCCAAACCAAAAGGCCACCGAGCGTCACGATAAATGCGGGAATGCTAAGATACGCAATTAAATAACCGTGAAATGCACCAATTGCAGCCCCAATCAAAAGGCCAAACGCAACCGTGATGATCCAAATCATCGGGTGTCCCAAGCCCAGAAACTCGGGCAGGATCCATACTTGCAAGATCGCCATCGACATCGCCGAAAAACCCAAGATCGATCCGACTGAAAGGTCAATATGACGTGTAACAATCACCAGAACCATCCCTGTGGCCATCACGCCGATCGAAGAGGTCTGCACGGACAGGTTCCATAGATTGCGGGGCGTTAAGAAAGCTCCAAAGCCGTTTACAAATTGGCCATAAAAGTGAAAGCCGACCCAAATCAGGATCAAAGCGGCAATCATACCCAGTAGGCGGGCATCAATTTCAGTTGCACGCAGAAAGCTAATAAAAGGGCTTTCCTTTTCCACTTTAGCGGCGCCATGCAGGGTGGGTTTATCGGTCAAGTCACTCTCCAACCTATAAAGTGAGACAAAAGTTCAGTCGCAGTCGCTTTAACTGAAAAAAAATAGCGTGCCGGAGGAAACCAGCCGGCACGCCACTTTTCTAAAAGGCAGATTAGCAGCCGTTCACACCGGCCATCGCACCTTCGCAGACTTTAGCTTTGGCGATATGGCCCGCCTCAATGACAACATTGATATTGGTTTTGTCAATTGGAGTTGGAGCAAGAAAAATCGCGTCCATTTCAACGCCTTTGGCGCCACCAGACCATTTCACAGCGCCCTCGATTGCCGACATGTCAACGCCATCCGCCAATGCGGCCGCGATGTTCCCTGCGGCGGCACCAAGTTGACGGGCATCTTTCCAGACAGATGTATTCTGAGTGCCACGTGCAACACGGTTCAAAGCGGCATGATCGCCATCCTGTCCAGATACTGGAATGTTCATACCCTGAGCTTGCAAAGCAGCAATCGCCCCGCCAGCCATGCCGTCATTTTCAGACATTACCGCATCAACATTATTGTTGTTGGCGGTTAGAATCTGTTCCATATTTTTTTGAGCATTGTCAGGCTTCCAGCCATCGGTAAAGGCTTCGCCGACAATTTTGATTTTACCAGAGTCGACATCAGCGCCGATCACATCCATCATGCCTTCAAGCAGGAAAAGCGCGTTAGGATCGCCTTTGTCACCCTTGATGATAGCATAGTTCCCGCTTGGCACAGCTGCTTGGATCGAGCGTGCAATCACACGGCCAACTTCTTTGTTATCAAACGTCAGATAGAACGCACGGTTATCTTCAATCAGACGGTCATACCCGAGAACAGGAATGCCCTCCGCAGATGCAGCATCAACGGCTGCGCCAACTGAACCGCTGTCCACTGAAAGAATGACCAGAGCGTCAGCGCCTTGCGCGATCAGGCTTTCGACGTCAGTTAATTGCTTGGCTGCAGATGATTGGGCATCTGCCGAAATATAGCTGTCACCATTTGCTTCAATCGCAGATTTCATTGCAGCTTCGTCAGTTTTCCAACGTTCTTCTTGGAAATTTGACCAAGAAACACCAATTTTTTTACCCTCGGCAAAAGCCGCTGTCGAGAGTGCCGACACAGCGACGGATGCGGCCAAAGCCGCTGTTAAAACTTTATTCATGTGATCCTCCCACAAGATTTAAAACGTTGATCAATGTGATCAATGTTGCATGCACTATCAATTTTTCATGACAGTCGAGCAAAACCAAACATGATTTTACAGGTGAGTCAATTCGACTCTCGAAAAAAAGACTGGTAACTTAACAAAATCTGTCTAATCTATTATTTAGACGGGAAAAATATGTTGATAACATGAGAAATAGGAACACAACTGAGGGCTTACGCCATCACAATCGAGCACTGGTCTTACAGAGCTTACGACGGATCGGCCCCAGTTCGCATACCGAAATAGCTGAAGTTTCTGGTCTGGCATCGGGAACGGTGTCTGTTATCACTGCTGAGTTGTTTGAAGAGGGGGCGCTTTTTAAGCAAGAACAGCCACCCTCAAAAGGCCGCGGCAGGCCACGTGTTTTGCTCACGCTTAACCCTGAATTTGCACGCCTCGCCTTTATTCATATCATCTCAGGCGAAGTGGAATATTCACTAATCAATTACAACAATGTTCTGCTCGACAGATTCAAAGTGCCACGCCACCACTCTGAGACCGATGCGGCGGCATTTGGGGCTCAAGTACGCCATGATCTGTTTCGTCTGGCTGAACGATCCGGGCTGGCCGCCGAGGATATTGCCCATGTTTCGATTGCAACCAAAGGTCTGGTGGGCGGTGGCGGTACAAAATTGATGTGGTCACCAGTGTTTGGCGATAGCCAGATTGATTTTGAAGCTCTTTTAAGACCCGATTGGGCAGGGAAAGTCACTGTCAATAACGAGACCTGCTTTTCGGCTCATGCAAAACTGGAAGAAGCGGGTCGATTCGCGCGCCATCATGCAGTTTTATCACTTGGGGACAGTATCGGTCTCGGCATCGCAAGCCGTGACAGCAATGGACAGACCAGCTATCAGGCACCGCCGTTTGGGCATATGCTGCACATGCCCGATGGGCCACTTTGCAGGTGCGGTGTGCAGGGGTGTATCGAAGCCTATTCGGGATTTTACGGCATCCTACGCAGTGCGTTTGATGCGCCCGCTGATCATATTCCGGCAAAATTTATACCCAAGGATCAAATGGATCAGCTGGCGACCAAAGCCAGACAAGGAGATCAGATGATACGGTTCGCCTTTCGACAAGCCGCTGACGTCTTGGCCATGGGATTATCACGTCTGATGACGATTCACGGGCCAATGCCCGTAGCAATTGCCGGACCCGGTCTGTCTTATTTCGATCTTATGGAAGAGCAGTTTAAAACGCATTTGGAAAAGAACCTGCGTATCAGGGTCAGCCATATACCACAAATATCAATTGAACCGAACGAACGACGTCTGATCTTTACCAGCAACACGAAAGTCAGCCTCGCAGCCTTTGACAGCGAGTGTGTTGCCACCCGGTTGGTTGACAGGCCAAAATCAGCTTGAGGCCCATCCTCACATAACAGAGCCGTTCTCATACAGGGAACCCTCTGTGACGAAACCTACTCTGCGTTGAAAAAAAATAATTTTTCGCCAGAAATCTGATAGTTATTGATAAGTTCTTTGGCCCGCGGCGAGGTCAGCCACGCCTCAAGGCGTGCGGCCTCAGTGGTTTTCAAATGTCGGTGCAAAGCCGGATTAACGGGCAAGTAGGCATATTGATTGAACAACACCGGATCACCGGCGTATAGCAACGCTAGATCTCCCTTATTGCCAAAGTTCAACCAACTGGCACGGTCCGTCATTATATAGGCATTCATCCCGCTTGCCGTGTTCAATGCCGCCCCCATACCCGCACCGACAGACCGGTACCACCAATTTTTCTGGTCAAGATCAATCCCAATTTCAGCCCACAGGCTGCGTTCTTTCTTATGCGTACCGCTGTCATCACCACGGCTCACAAACAGCGCCTCGGCACCGGCGATTTTAACCAACGCATCTTGTGCAGTTTGCGCGGCCGCGATCTCGGCTGGGTCACTTTTGGGGCCGACAAAGACAAAATCATTATACATTATGTTACGGCGATGGGTCCCGTACCCCGCGGCAATAAAAGCCTCTTCTGCGCTCCGCGAATGCACAAGGATCGCATCAACGTCTCCCGCTTCTCCAAGGCGAATGGCCTGCCCCGTGCCAACCACCAAAAGGTCGAGTTTCAGCCCGATGTCTTTTTCGATGGCCGGCAACAAACTGTCAGACAAACCCGAGTTGTGAAATGACGTCGTCACCGCCATCCGCATGTTATCTGCGGACACGATAGTTGCGCTGACTGCAAAACTCCCCAAAAAGGTCATCAGTCGTTTTATCATTCAATAATATCCCCATTAAGAAAGGCCCGCGCCGCATCAGTTTTTGCGTTTTCAAAAAATACTTCCGCCGGCGAGAACTCATGCAGCTTGCCCTGCAGTATGAAGAGCACTTCACTGGCCAAACGCCGCGCCTGCCCCACATCATGTGTCGCCATAATGATCCGCGTGCCGTCTGCGCGAGCCTGCAACAGCAATGTCTCTATCTCACGCGTAGCACGACCATCTAAACTGGCGCATGGCTCGTCCAAAAACAGCACTTCGGGCTCGCGAATCAATGCTCTGGCGAGGGCTAGTTTTTGCTTTTCTCCCCCAGACAGCACAGTGGCGGATCGTGCAAGAGCCTGCTCCAGACCAATGCGTGCCGCCCACCTTTCGGCCTCAGCATTTGCAGTTTTGCGCGGCACATTCAGAATCCGCAGCGGAAAGGTGAGATTGTCACGCACAGACCGCCTAAGCATAATCGGATTTTGGAAGACAAAAGCCTGTTTTGCCCGCGCACTGGTTTTGTCACAAGTCCAAGACACTGTGCCATCAGCCAAACGGACAACGCCGTGCAACATTCTCAGCAAGCTGGTTTTCCCCGATCCGTTTGGCCCCATCACAACCGTCAAGCCAGAGGTCTGTAAGGTAAAGTTGACCGGCCCGATCAAAACCTTACCGCGGCGACGGACCTGAGCCTTTTCAACAACAAGCGGCATCATTGAGGTCACCAGCGCCCCTCCACTTCTGTCCTCGTTAAGTAATGGATTGCCAAATTCACTGAAAGCGCCATGAAAATCAGAACGAAACCAAGACCCAGTGCCAGCCCAAAGTCTCCCTTGCCGGTCTCAAGCGCAATCGCTGTGGTCAACACCCGGGTTGCGTGATCAATATTGCCGCCGACGACCATAATCGCGCCAACTTCGCCGATGGCACGGCCGAACCCCGCCAAAGACGCTGTCAAAAGTGCGCGCCGTCCATCCCAAAGCAGCGTTGTTATGCGCTGCCATTGACTGGTATTCATCGATATTAACAGATCATGATATTCCGACCACAAGTCGCGCAAAGACTGATGGGCGATCGAGGCCACCAAAGGGACAATAATAATCACTTGCGCAATCACCATGGCACTTGGGGTAAATAACAGGCCCAGAACGCCCAATGGACCGGATCTAGACAAAATAATATAGACACACAAACCAACAACCACCGGCGGCAATCCCATCAGCGCATTCAGTATAGCAATCACGATGCGCCGAAAGCGGAACCTTCTTACCGCCAAAAGAGCACCAAGCGGCAACGCGATAGCCGAAGCAATCAACAGGGCGCTGACGGTGATCCGCAGCGACCGCAGTGTTATTTCAATCAGCTCTGGGTCTAGGGTCACCAGTAACCATATGCCCTGCATCACCCCGTCTAGAATATCACTCATCTTTTCTTTCAGGGTTGCGCCGGCAGACCTCACAGCCAGATTTGAACTTTGCCCAATTAACTTTAGGCAGAGGTTAGAACTTAGACCAAGCAAACACGCCAAACAACCGATTTTGTCATATCTTATAGCGCATCGCCAAACTGACCCGGCGACTTTCAAACACGACTATAAAATTGGACAACTTGTCACTCTTCATACTTTAAGGGCTGTGACATCCGAAACAACTCACCCATAGGTGGCGCGCCACAACATGGTTACCTTAAAGTGCAGCAGCGGGTGCGTTCGAACCACTGGACCTGCACAGCATTTCAGCGCGTCCTTCATCCAGTTGCGAGCTGCACATCAGGCAGAGCGCACTTGTTGTACTGCGGTTTTAATCATCTCATACATTGTATCGGTCGACCGGCTGCTAGGGCGTTCTCTTGCGACGATAATTGCCAATTCATGCTCAACCAGCGGTTCAAAAGGTTTCCAAAGTACACCATCAGAGAGCCGGGCCTTGCCATTTATTGGATCAATAATCGACAGATTGCCACCAGCAGCAACGAGATTACGGGCGATGGCAAAATATGCGCTGGAGACAGACCTTTTTACGTCAATTCTCGCCTGTGAAAGCACCGAGTCCACCTGTCGGTCCACCGTGTGATCACCCGTAATGCCAATAAGACACCGCCCGCTGAGATCATCAGGGCGCACCACCGAAACCGCTTGTAAAGGGTCATCTTCGCGCATGATACAAACACATTCAAGCCGAAACACTTCGGCCTTCAACCCGGCCACCGGAACCGGCGTGTCGATCAAACCAATATCTACCTGACCACCGCTGACCAAAGACGCAATTTGGCGCGAGCTGTGCACCTTTAGCTCCACGCTTAATCCGGGGTTTTCAACCTGAAAATCCGCTATCACCTTGGGCAGGAAATTGATTGCTAAGGCGCCGTTTGCAGCAATACTCACAGCGCCCACCGCGCCAGAACGAATTTCATCCGCCCGTTGATGCATCCGCGCAAAAGCCAGTAAACTTTGCGTAACTTCACCATGCAGGTGCAGCGCTTCCGTGGTCGGGGCAAAGAACCCTTTTGACCGGTGAAACAGTGAAAACCCAAGTTCGGCCTCAAGATTGCTTAGTGCAATGCTAACCGCTGGTTGGGTCAGATTTAGCCGGGTTGCTGCACGCGATACGGACCCGGCTTCAATAACCGCACTAAAAACTTTCATATGTCGATGGGTGATTGGCATAACCTAATCCAAAAACTGCTGGAGCGTTCATAAACAAATTATATATTATAATAAAAGTTTTTAAATTGCTTTAATCAAATCACCTGCCTAATCTGATCATCAAGATACGGGATGCGAGGACTAAAATGGTCGCTTTCGAAGCGAAAGACACGCCACATCAGCGCTTTTCCAGCCAGCCAGCCAACAGATTTCAGTCTTGCTTTACCACTGATATAAAGCAACATGCCTATTGGCTTGATCTATTGCCTGCGCAGCCCTCACTGCCCGACAGGCCTGTGAAGACAGTTGATGTTGTGATCGTCGGATCGGGCTACACCGGGCTAAATGCGGCACTGGAGACCATCAGAGGTGGCCGTTCTACACTGGTTTTAGATTCTGAAAATCCGGGCTGTGGCTGCAGCACTCGCAACGGCGGGCAGATTAGCACAAGCATCAAGCCGTCACTTTCAGATCTAACTGCTAAATATGGCCTCAAAAAAGCCTGCGCGATACGCAAAGAAGGCGAAAATGCTCTGCAATGGATTGAAACACTTATTAAGCGAGAAAAAATCAAGTGCGATTTCAACCGCAGCGGGCGCTATCACGCAGCACATACCCCAAAGCATTATGAAGCGATTGCCCGGGACGCGGAGCAATTAAACAATAAAGAAGGCATTGAAGCGTACACCATTCCGAAAGCAGACCAGCGCAAGGAACTGGGGTCGGACGTGTACTTCGGCGGTGTCGTCTTTCCAAGACACGCCTCGGTCAACCCCGGTCTGTATCATCGGGGCTTGCTTGATAGGGCAGTAGAGGCCGGCGTACATGTAACCGGAAATTGCCATGTCAGCGGTCTGCGGCGAGAAAAAAATCGGTATATATTGTCCACCTCAAAAGGGGAAGTAAGCGCCAGGGATGTGATTATCGCGACCAATGGCTACACCACCGATCTCACCCCTTGGCTTCAGCGTCGGGTGATCCCAATCGGCAGTTATGTTATCGCCACAGAAGAACTTCCAACCGAATTGGTTGATACGCTATTTCCAACCGACCGGATTGCTAGCGATACCTGTAAAGTGGTCTATTACTATCGCACCTCTCCTGATCGCAAACGAATTGTATTTGGTGGCCGGGTCTCGGCCAGAGAGACCAACCCGCTGATCAGCGGACCAGCGCTCTATGAGGATATGTGCCGCATTTTCCCCGAGTTGACAGGCTTCAAGGTATCTCATTCTTGGAGCGGCACAGTGGCTTATACATTTGACGAACTGGCCCATACTGGTGTCCATAAAGGTGTGCATTACGCCATGGGGTATTGCGGATCAGGCGTCTCAATGGCCAGCTATCTTGGGATGCGTTTGGGGCAAAAAGTACTAGGCAGCAAAGAGGGGCAGACCGCTTTTGACGATCTGAGCTTTCCGACCCGACCGTTTTACACCGGAAATCCATGGTTCTTGCCAGCAACCGTCGCTTGGTACCGGTGGCGAGACCAATGGCAGCATAAAAATGCAGGTCAAGGCCAACTCAGTTGAGCAATACCAGCAAAATATCAACTTCAGTTACAAAAGGCATTGAGTGCATATTCAACTAAGAAGGAGAAAAACCATCAAAAGAAATCTAGCAATAAAATATCCGTCAATATTGGTCAGCTTGACCAATAAATAGTTTCGGTTAATGGTGCTTGTATTGTCCATTTGAAAGGCGTTTAAATGTGACAACATAAAAACAGTGTGCTGAATCACAATATCGAAATTTTACCATTTGGAAAAGTCAGGAGAGACAGAATGACTCAGAAGTTTTCTACGACAAAAAAGTCAAGAGCGTTAATTGCTGCGCTTAGCTTGTCCGCGCTTGGGATCGCCAGTTCCAGCAGCGCTTTCGCCGAGGCCGTAACGGTTGTTTCCTGGGGTGGGTCGTATGGCAAGGCTCAGGATGCGGCACTTTTCACAGATGCGTCCAAGAACTCTGGTATTGCGATAAATCGCGAATCTGGGGCCAACATGTCGAAGGTAATATTACAGGTCGAGTCTAATGCGGTTATTTGGGATCTCGTCGTGAGTGGTTCTGGAAGCTGTGCTGCGGCCGCTGCCAAAGGAGCATTGGAGAAAATTGACTTTAACATTGTAGACGTCACCGACTTCCTTCCAAACACCTACACTGATTATTGCGTTGGCTCCGATGTTTTTGCCACAGTAATGGCTTGGAACACAGACAAATATGGTGAGCCCGGCAGCCCTGGTGCGCCGAGCTCTTGGGCAGATTTCTGGGATGTTGAAAAATTTCCCGGAACTAGGTCTTATCGATTTAATAATGTAGACGGCGCACTTGAACCAGCGGTCATGGCGATGGGCATCGCACCAGAAAACGTTTATGATTTTTTATCGGCCGAGGGTGGTATTGAAAAAGCTATCGACAAAATTCGAGAACTAAAGCCGCATATTTCTGTTTTCTGGGAGTCAGGCGCGATGCAGGCTCAGCTTATGAAAGACGCAGAAGTCGACATGATCACCGGTTGGAATGGACGCTTTGACAATGCCAAAAAAGATGGAGCCAAGGTTGGTTATTCCTTCGATGGCGCACTTCGTGATTATGACGGCTTCGGAATCCCGAAGGGGGCGCCTCACAAAGATTTAGCGATGCAATTCCTCGCTGAGGTATCAAAGCCACAATATCAGGCAAATCTGCCATTCCATATTACTTACGGGCCTACTAATAGTAAAGCTTACGATATAACAACAGCGTCGCAAGAATTGCTTGAGGCTCTGCCATCACATCCTAAAAATGTTGAGAAAATGCTCGCTGTGGACATTGGATGGTACGCAAAGAATAAATCTCGAGCTCAAGAGCTGTACATGGAACTTATGAGTGAATAATCCTATCGAAATGGTGTGGATAACTGGCTTTTCAAACCTTTCAACTAGGCATATGGCTTTATGAAAGGCATATCTAAAATAGTAGGTAAGGATAACACCACATCCTTGCCTATTTCAATCGCTAGTCTCACAAAGAAATATGGCGATTCTTACGCTTTAAAATCCGTAAGCCTAGAGGTGAAGGCGGGCGAATTTTTAACCTTGCTCGGCCCATCCGGGTCGGGAAAGACCACTTTGCTTATGGCGATTGCTGGCTTTAATCGGCCCGACGCTGGCAGCATTCAATTCGGCAAAATCGAAATGATCCTGATGCCACCGCATAAGCGCGAGGTTGGGATGGTGTTCCAAAGCTATGCCCTTTTTCCGCATATGTCAGTATTTGAAAACGTAGCTTTTCCGTTGAAATTGCGCAAAGTGCCGCTGCCGCAGCGTCGAGCGCGTGCACTTGAGGCGCTGGAAACAGTACAGTTGTCACAATATGCCGAAAGACAGGTTGACCAACTTTCGGGTGGTCAACGCCAACGGGTTGCGTTGGCGCGCGCCTTCGTGTTCCGACCGCGCATTCTATTGATGGACGAGCCACTGTCGGCACTGGATAAAAAACTTCGCGAGCAAATGCAGATTGAATTGAAACAATTGCACAGACAACTAGGGGTGACTACAGTCTATGTCACGCATGACCAGCGCGAGGCATTGACCATGTCGGACCGGATCGCGGTAATTAACGAAGGAGAGATTGCGCAGATCGGCACTCCAAAGCAAATTTACAATGCGCCAGTTAACGCCTTTGTTGCTGATTTCATCGGTGAATCTTCAGTAATACCGCTGGACCGTGACGCTAGTGGCAATTTGGTGTTTTCCGATCAGATAGTTTCATCGCTGGCGCCGGACCAATCGGGACATGCTTGGTCTCTTGTGATCAGACCAGAGCGGCTGACATTGGTCAAGCCTGGCTCCAAACAAATAGTGGAAGAACTGGTTTTTTGCGGAGTGATTTCGGAATTTGTGTTTCAGGGAGAGACGGCATTAGCGCTGGTGCAATTGCAGGGTAACTATACGCTGTCGATCCGCTTTAATACTAAATCCACCGAGTCGATAGAACATTTAGAAATTGGACAGCAATTATCCCTGTCACTCGATAGAAACGATATCATTTTGATCCCCAGAGCTACTTAAGCATGCCCAAGTCACTCAAAAATTATGAAGCCAATCTCAATTCAAACGCGCTAGAATTAGCTAGAAAAAAAGAGCAGTTCCTGCTGCTTGGTTTAACATCGCCGGCGTTATTAGCGATTTGCCTCATTATAGTTATCCCAGTTGGCTGGTTGTTTTTTATGTCCTTTTTCGGCACAAGTGGGGAGTTTTCATTAGAGAACTACCAAAAGATGTTACAGTATAAATCTTATGCACGAGTCTTTGCTGCGACTTTTAAAGTCAGTATTCTAACAACGCTATTATGCATTATTATTGGTTATCCACTGGCTTACTTTCTTTCCGAGCTTCCAAAAAAATACGCTGGTCTTTTTATGCTTACCGTACTGTTGCCTTTTTGGACATCGCTACTGGTTAGAACCTATGCTTGGTTGGTTATTTTGCAACGCAAAGGACTTATCAATAATTTTGCGATTGAATACGGGCTATGGGAAACGCCCATTAAACTGGTGCATAACCTTAACGGTACTCTTATTGGAATGGTCCACATTATGTTGCCGTTTCTGGTACTGCCCCTTTATGGCGCAATGAAACGCATAGACCGCCAGACTATTCAGGCGGCAGCTAATTTGGGCGCTACACCGATACAATCATTCTGGCAGATATTTGTTCCATTATCGCTGCCGGGTGTGGTTGCGGGTTCGTTGATTGTGTTTGTTCTCTGCCTTGGGTTTTACGTTACACCTGCAGTTTTGGGGGGTGGCAAGGTGATCCTTGTTTCAATGCAAATAACTGCAATTTTACAGGATCAGTTCAATTGGGGTGCCGCAAGTGCGTTAGGCGTTGTGCTTTTGATAGCGACTTTTGCAGTTCTGGCTGTGGCTTCGCGGGCGTTTAAATTGGACAATATCATGTTTGGAAAACAGTAAAATGAGTTGGTGGACCACTCCGGCCTCGGATACGCAGGTTACAAACAGTCAAAGGATTTGGCTGTATGTTTTAGCCAGTATTATTATGTTTTTGCTCGTTGTTCCAATCCTTATCGTGATCCCAATGTCGTTTTCAGGCTCACAGTATCTGGAGTTTCCACCAACCTCTTGGTCACTGCGATGGTATCAGGAATATCTTGAAACGCCGCGGTGGGTCAGTGCGACGATCACGTCGCTTGAGGTGGCGACTTTAACAATGTTGGTTGCGACACCACTGGGAACGATGGCGGCCTATGGACTTTTTGTATCTGGCCATCCGATCGGCCGGCTAGTATTTTTTGTTCTGATGACACCGATGATTGTGCCAGTTATTTTGATTGCGATTGGTACATTCTATGTTTTTGGAAAAATCGGATTTGTTAATACTATCACAGGTATTGTTCTTGCCCACAGCGTGCTTGCCATTCCACTAGTAATGATCATCATCACTGCAGCTTTAAGGACTTATGACCTCAATCAGGAACGCGTGGCGCGTAGTCTTGGCGCAACCCAAACAAGAGCTTTTTTTGCAATCACATTGCCTCAGATCAAATTCTCAGTTGTGACAGCCGCGCTACTAGCTTTTTTAACCTCATTTGACGAGGTTATTATCTCTATCTTTATCTCTGGCGGTGGCAACTCAACGCTAACAAAACAGATGTTTAGTGCGCTGCGAGATTACATCGACCCAACGATTGCAGCGATTTCCACGCTGATGGTTGTCATATCAACCACGCTTATGCTTGGTGTACAGGCGCTTGGCCGTAACGAAAAAGACTAATGATCTTGCGATATTTAGTAAGATCCTAAAGCGTTATATTGCAAAATTAATTTGCCTTTTATAAATAAAAGTCTGCTTCTGCCACAAACCGCCTAATCCTTTATATGAGTCCAAGCGATGCGCAAACGGATGCTGTAAAAGCCACAACGGTCACATAATAAACAAACTGCAAAAAAGTGAAATCTCCTACTGATTGCAGGAGGCATGAATCCTTATCAAAAGATGGAATTTCTACCACAATACTATCGTTCTCTACAGAGCAATTAAATCCTTCCAACCGCTCCGGGCAGTGTCATACTAATGCACCAAAAGCAGACTATAAATTAACACTCATGAAAGGACATCAAATGGTCGTATTCCTATATTAGATTTGATAATCAAGAACCAATTGTTGAAAAAGAAAACAAATAAGGGTCATAAATGTTGCGTTATGATTTTATTATTGTCGGGGCTGGTTCGGCAGGCTCGGCACTAGCCAACAGGCTAACGAAAAACCCTGACAACCGCGTTTTATTGCTTGAAGCCGGTGGCGCCGACAGCCACCCTTGGGTGCGCATCCCAATGGGATATGGCAAGGTGTTCTATGACCAAAGAGTGAATTGGAAATATACCACCGAACCAAACGAAACCCTAGACGGCAATCGGATCTATTGGCCCCGCGGCAAAGTCATGGGGGGGTCAAGTTCGATCAACGCGATGGTATACGTGCGCGGGCATCCACAAGATTATGACCACTGGGCAAAAGATGCACCAGGATGGTCGTGGACAGATGTTGCCCCTGTTTTTAAACGGATGGAAAATTGGCTTGGCGCCGCAAATCCAGACCGGGGAAGCAATGGGCCACTAACCGTACGCGATATCGCAGACGATGCCCATCCTTTATGCGCCAATTACTTAACGGCTGCCGAACAAGCGGGGTTTGCGTACAACCCCGATTATAACAGCGGTCAGATGGAAGGTGCCGCTCTGTATCAGATCACCACCAAAAATGGTCTGCGGGCCTCAGCCGCCAGAGCCTATATCACTCCAATCCAACACCGCTCCAACCTAACGATTGCGCTGCGGGCGCATGTGCAGAAACTTTGCTTTGAGGGCCGCAAGGTGACCGGCGTGCGTTATTTGCAAAAAGGACAGCTCAAAACGGCGCACGCACGCGCCGAGGTTATTCTGTGCAGCGGGGCAATCAATTCGCCGCAACTGCTTCAATTATCAGGCATTGGCCCCGGTGCGCTTTTGCAGGCGCACAATATCCCCGTGGTGCAGGACATGCCTCAGGTCGGTCGCAACCTCAAAGATCATCTCGGGGCGGATTTGCATTACCGCAGCAAGGTGCAAACCTTAAATCAGGTACTGCGCCCACTATCGGGCAAAATTAGAGTTGCATTACAATATCTGTTCAACCGCAGCGGGCCACTGTCACTCAGCCTCAATCAAGCCGGCGGTTTCATTCGGATGCGCGAGGACGCGGCCAGCCCAGATATCCAAATCTATTTCTCACCGGTCAGCTATACCCGTGCTCCGGTTGGCACCCGACCACTTATGACGCCGGATCGCTTTGCCGGGTTTTTACTGGGGTTTAACCCTTGCAAGCCAACCAGCGTTGGACATCTGGAAATTGCCTCCCCTGATGCGGCAGACGCCCCGCTGTTGCACGCAAATTATCTGTCAACGCGTCATGATACAGAGCTTATGCGAGACGGGTTGCGGCTGATGCGCAATATTGCCGCTTCACCAGCGCTGGCTGATGCGATCGACGCTGAAATTACACCTGGTCACGCTGTAACCTCTGATGAAGATCTCGACAGGTTCGTCCGTAAAAATGCCTGGAGCGTGTTTCACCAATGTGGCACCTGCCGGATGGGGCGTGATCCTGCCAGCAGCGTGGTCGACCCCAAACTTAGAGTTCACGGCGTTGAAGGGCTTCGTATTGCGGATGCCTCGATCTTTCCCGATATTCCAACTGGAAACACCAATGCCGTCGCAATCATGGTGGGGGAAAAAGCCGCCGACCTGATCTGTTTCAATCAACGCTGACAAGGAAATCTATCATGAAAATCAAAAGCATCGAAAGCTTTGTCAATGAATTTGTCGGCTTTACCCGCGTCACCACCGAAGACGGGTCACAGGGTTGGGGCCAGCTCTCGACCTATCACTCAGATATCACCGCCCAAGTCCTACACCGCCAAGTTGCGCCCTGGACCTTGGGCAAACCCATCGCAGAACTGGACGACATGATCGATCTTGTGACCGAGCGCGAGCATAAATTTCCCGGCTCATATATCTGCCGTGCCATGACCGGGCTCGACACTGCGGTCTGGGATTTGCGTGCCAAGCAAAAAGGGGTGCCCGTTGCGACCCTGCTCGGCGGCTCACCCGGCAAAATTCGCGCCTATGCATCATCAATGAAGCGCGATATCACCCCCGAGGACGAAGCAGATCGCCTGTGTCGGTTGCGCGACAGCCATGGCTTTGATGCCTTCAAGTTTCGCGTTGGCGCGGAAGTTGGCCGCAATCAGGACGAGTGGCCCGGACGCACTGAACAGATTGTCCCAACAATGCGACGCGCCATGGGTGACGAGATCGCCCTTTTGGTCGATGCCAACTCCTGTTTCACACCGACCCGCGCCATAGAAGTGGGCCGGCTTTTACAAGACAACGGTATTTCCCATTATGAAGAACCCTGCCCCTATTGGGAGTTCGAGCAAACCAAGCAGGTCACAGACGCGCTGGATTTGGATGTCACCGGTGGCGAGCAAGACTGTATGCTCGCCAATTGGCAGACGATGATAAAGGACCGTGTGGTCGATATTATTCAACCAGACGTGTGTTACCTAGGCGGCATAAGCCGGACCCTGAGAGTGGTTGAAATGGCCAAATTGGCGGGGCTGCCAGTCACACCGCACTGTGCCAACCTTTCGATGGTGACCCTGTTTACCATGCATCTGCTGCGCGCCATTCCCAATGCTGGCAAATATCTCGAATTTTCAATCGAAGGTTTAGATTACTATCCTTGGCAAGAAAATCTGTTTGTCACCTCGCCATTCACAATTTCGGACGGTCAGGCCGTGGTCACCGACACGCCCGGTTGGGGGGTTGAAATCAACCCAGAATGGCTGGAAAAATCCAGATATCAAATCAGCGAATATGATGCCGCGTAAATAAAAACGCTCCTTCCGGGCGTTTCATGTTGACTTGGCAACGAGCACTTCAAAATGCAAAAAAGACTTACGGATCACACGATATCTTGAGCAGTGCACGGAAACAGTTGCACTTCGTAAAATCAGACCCTACGGTAAAATTCATGAAAACTCCTCTTATTGATCCATTCCAGCGCCAGATAGATTACCTACGGGTGTCTGTTACCGATAGATGTGATTTTCGATGTGTATATTGCATGTCGGAAAATATGACCTTCTTGCCTAAAAAAGAATTGTTGACGCTTGAGGAATTAGACCGCCTGTGCAGCACTTTTGTGTCTATGGGGGTTAAGAAACTCAGAATTACCGGTGGCGAACCTTTGGTACGGCGCGACATTATGACATTTTTTCAAAGCATCGGGCGACATCTTGAAACCGGCGCTCTGCAAGAGCTGACCTTGACCACCAATGGCTCACAGCTTGAACGGTTTGCGGACCAGCTTTACGCCGTAGGGGTACGGCGGGTGAATATTTCGCTCGATACACTGGACGAGGCAAAATTTGCCGAAATAACCCGTTGGGGGCGGTTACCGCAAGTCAAGCGCGGCATTGATGCCGCCTTGCGGGCAGGTCTTAGGGTCAAGCTGAACGCCGTGGCTCTGAAGGGCTTTAACGAAGACGAAATGATCCCGATGACGCAGTGGTGCGCTGAGCGCGATATGGACCTGACCTGGATCGAAGTGATGCCGATGGGTGATCTGGGCAATGAGGACAGGCTCGATCAATATTGGTCGCTAAAAGATTTGCGCGCGCGCTTGCGCGAACACTATACCGTCATAGACCTTACCGAACGTTCAGGCGGACCGGCACGCTATGTGCGGCTTGAGGAGACCGGTCAGAAAATTGGTTTCATAACTCCGCTGACACATAACTTTTGTGAAAGCTGCAACCGGGTGCGGCTGACCTGCACGGGCGAGTTGTATATGTGTCTTGGTCAAGAGGATATGGCCGATTTACGCACCCCCTTACGCGCAAACAGCAACGCTGATCTACAGTTGGAACAGGCGATTAGGGATGCGATTGACCGCAAGCCCAAAGGCCACGATTTTGATTATTCACGCCAGCGCCCAGATGGTCAGATGAGCCGCCACATGAGCCATACTGGCGGCTAAAACCACGCTCGCGCCCTTCCCCTGCCCTTTAGTTTGGCCTTGAGCCAGCCTGAAGATTTTTGTTGACCGCAGATTGAGTACTTGAACCCAATCGCCCGCGTTAATATGAGCGCGGCATACCAAGGACATGTTCGGCGATATAAGATAGGATCATATTGGTCGAAATCGGCGCCACCTGATACAGGCGCGCCTCGCGGAATTTACGCTCAACATCATATTCTTCAGCGAACCCAAATCCCCCATGGGTCTGAACACAGGCCTCGGCTGCGGCCCAACTGGCATCTGCAGCCAAAAGCTTGGCCAAATTCGCCTCTTCGCCAGGGTTGCCCCCAGCCTCGTAAAGCCGGATTGCCTCATGTACCATCAACTCGGCGGCTCGCATCTGCGCATAGGCTTTCGCAATGGGAAATTGCACGCCTTGGTTTTGCCCGATGGGCCGCTGAAAAACCGTACGGTCGCCAGCGTAGGCCGAAGCTTTTTCAATAAACCACTTCGCATCCCCAATACATTCAGCGGCAATCAGCAAGCGTTCGGCATTCATCCCCGATAGGATATAGCGAAATCCTTTACCTTCCTCTCCCACAAGACTGGACGCGGGTATTTCCATATCATCGAAAAACAGCTCGGTTGTTGCGTGGTTCATCATCGTTCGGATCGGGCGAATAGTAAGCGATTTTCCTAGAACATCGCGCATATCAATCAAAAAAACAGACAGACCATCAGTTTTCTTCACCGCTTGATCACGCGGTGTCGTGCGGGCCAAAAGCAAAAGAAGATCGGAATGCTCTGCCCTGCTTGTCCAGATTTTCTGACCATTGACAATATAGCAGTCCCCCTGCCGGCGCGCGGTTGTGCGCAACGCAGAGGTGTCGGTACCGCTGCTGGGTTCGGTCACACCAAAGGCCTGCAGCCGCAATTCACCACGGGCAATCCCCGGTAAGAAACTAGCTTTTTGCGCTTCTGTGCCGTGGCGCAAAACCGTGCCCATGGTATACATCTGCGCATGGCACGCACCCGCATTACCACCCGACCGATGGATTTCCTCGAGAATGGCCGCCCCCGCCGACAGAGGCAATCCAAGGCCGCCAAAGGCTTCGGGAATCAGAGCCCCAAGATAACCTTCCTCGGTCAGAACCCGCACAAATTCTGTTGGATAGGCTTGGTCGCGGTCTGTTTTGCGCCAGTATTCACCTACAAAACCAGAACAAAGTTTTGTCACCCCTTCACGTATGTCCCGATGATCAAGCGTAAACGCCATATATGCCTCCTCAAATAACGCCAAAGAATATTAACAATCGTTGCAACACACCAGATCAAATTCACTGCAAAGAATCAAATTTTTCCGTATCAAGCAGCATACTGGCAACCCGGACAACACATAATACAACGCGCCGATGCCTAGGATGAAAAAAGACTTATAGCCCCATTTCAAAACTGCGGGTACTCGCCAATTGGCCGTAATTTGATATGAACCTACATAAATTGCAATAAAAACATCAAAGAATATACCTCATTGTGAAAACACTGCTTTAAGCGGTTGAAAGTTGCGAGATAGACTAATTCTAACAGGCATCTCGGGCTCCTGCCCCACTAAACCGGCAGAGTATTGCCCCACTGACGGTACAGACATTTCATAAAAAGTTCAACGTGAACGCGGCTTATCGGCGAGAAAATTAGACCGCTTTTGCAGGATGGAAATCGCTGCACAACCATGCACAGAATAGAACTTAATGTCATTGATGAAGACATAGCATGACGACGCAAAAAATACAGCCATCATAGCCGGCGGAGCGCTGAGCCTCCCCATCTGAACTGGCCCACTTTTTTCTTGCGATTACAACGTGAATTTTGACCTGGAGCAAGGCCCAACCAGATCGTCGAAAGATTGACTAATCTGGAAGGGTCTCATATCCTGACTACGATTTATTTAGGATTGGATGTGATGTGTGGCGACGGTGCCGAGATGGTGATCTTACCACCCTTTCCGACGTTGCAAAATGTCGGTTTGTCGGGGGTGTTGGTGACATTCTCAAACCAACTCACCGAGCCCGCAAATCGCGCGGCACTGGCATTTCGCGCCTGCGTCGATGCAGCTGAAATTCACGGCGTATTGGAAACTTCAACTTCGTTGACGTCAAGCTTTATTCGCTATGACGTGGCATTGATCGATAGCGCGACACTCAAAAAACATTTGTCCAATTTATTAACGCACCAGAATTGGGGCGTGGCAGATTTACCACCACAGCGGCGTTTATGGCGTATTCCCGCAGCCTTTGGAGGAGTCAACGGCCCGCAGTTGGATGAGGCCGCCCAACTGGCGGGCCTTACGTCTGCACAAGCGGTTGCAATGATAGCTGCGACCCCAGTGCGGGTGATGACGATTGGTTTTGCTCCAGGCCAACCATATTTAGGTGTGTTGCCGGATAAGTGGGATATACCGCGCCAGTCTCACCTAACCAAAAGCGTGCCTGAAGGCGCACTGGTTACTGCAATTCGCCAATTGATCGTATTTACGGCTGCAACACCGACGGGTTGGCGCCATATTGCGCAAACTGCCTTTCGTGGTTTTCGTCCAGAGAGCAGTATGCCGTTCGCATTTCGTCCCGGAGATGAATTACAGTTCGTGCCGATTGATGCGGCACAATTGGACGAGATCCGCGCCAGAGATACCTCGGGCAACGGCGGCGCCGAAATCGAGCAAATGGCATGAGCCGTGCTCTGCGTATTCATCGCGCCGGGCCAAGTCTTACGGTGCAGGATTTTGGCCGTATTGGATTTTTGGAGTTTGGCTTGTCTTGCGGCGGAGCAGCGGATCCATTGGCGCTAACGGAAGGGGCGGCCCTGCTGGGACAAGGCCTTGAGCACGCGGCGTTAGAAATGGCCGGATTTGGTGGTGAGTTCGAGGCAACTGGCGAAATGCGCATTGCATTGACCGGTGCCCCTATGGTCGCCCGCCTTGATGATGCCCCCTTGTTGTGGAACGCAAGCCATCGACTGCAGGCGGGGCAGAGATTGTCGATAGGCGCGCCACAGGCAGGCATGTATGGCTATCTCAGCATAGGCGGCGGCATTGATTTTGCGCCTTTTTTGGGCAGCCGGTCGACGCATCTGGCAGGCGGCATTGGTCAAACTTTGAAAGGTGGCGACAGTCTGACTGCGGGACACGATGCCGCCCCGGATAACTTTGGCAATTATCTTTCTCCTTCAGACCGATTTTCCGGAGGCAACATCCGCATATTACCAAGTGCCCAAACCGATTTATTCAGTGCCGAGGAGCTTGCCAGATTCACCGCTACGACCTTTACCCGCGGCGCGCGCGGCAACCGGCAAGGGGTTGCACTTGAGTTTGACGGCTGCCCCTTTGCGGCGGCAGAGCAGCTTTTTCTATTGTCGGAAATCATGGTGGTTGGCGATATCCAGATGACCGGTGAGGGCGCGCCATTCATTCTTTTGCCGGAATGTCAAACCACAGGAGGCTACCCGCGTATCGGAACAGTCGTTCCAGACGATTTGCCCCGTATGGCGCAGGCCGCTCCCGGGACAGTGCTGAAGTTTGACTTTGTGACCCGCGAGGTGGCATTAAAAGCCCATGTTAACCACGCGCAAAGCTATCGAGCGCTGATGGGCAAGATCGCCCCGCTGATCCGCGATCCGCATGACATTCGTGATCTTTTGAGCTATCAGTTGATCAGTGGCGTTACCGCAGGAAGTGAGAACCATGACACTTAAAGTTGATCTCAATGCTGATATGGGCGAGTCTTTTGGTCCGTGGAAAATGGGCAATGATGCCGCGTTGCTGGATGTGGTTACTTCCGCAAATATTGCCTGTGGCTTTCATGCCGGTGACCCCGATGTGATGGCGCAGACTATGGGACTGGCCGTCGAAAAAGATGTTGGTATCGGCGCGCATCCTGGGTTTGCGGATTTGCAGGGTTTTGGCCGTCGCCGCCTTGCCATGTCACCCCGCAGTCTGTCGCATATGATCACCTATCAAATGGGTGCAGCACAAGCGACGGCAGAGGCGGCAGGCGGTACGCTGCGACATTTCAAATTACATGGTGCTTTGGCAAATTGGGCCTCAGAGGACGCTGAAGTGGCCCGCTGTTGTTATCAGGCGGCGCTGGCTTATGCACCGGACATCAATATATTTGTTCTCGCCGCCACCGAGATGGAAACTGTGGTGCGCGCGCTGGGGTGCTCTTGGTCTGGCGAAATTTTTGCTGACCGTGCCTATAATGAAGACGCGACGCTGGTGGATCGAAGTCTGCCAAACGCTGTGATCAGCGACCCTGAGCTAGCGGCTCAGCGTGTCTTGGAAATGGTGCGTTCCAAGGCAATTATTTCAAGCACAGGCACGTCTATTCCAGCTCGCATTGATACGATCTGTCTGCACGGCGATGGAGAGAGCGCTTTGAAAATTGCGCGCTCCGTGCGCCAGTCCCTCACAGCCGACGGAATTAAAGTGACCAAAGTGTAATACCAGAACAATAGATGCCGCAGCCAGAGTGTCAGCGTTGCATGCCGTAACAATGCAGGTTCATGCCTGTGCCGAATCCGGCCTCACCACGACAGTCGGGATCATGCCTGCAAAATGAACGCCGCAAGATATCAGGCCGGTCTGGCAAGAATGCGGCGTTTGATACTTGTCTTGCCTATGGTCTTTCGAATTTGGCCCAGCACATGTTTTGGCGCCCCTGTGCGCGGTCGTCGCTTTTGGACCTTGTGCTGTTGTTGGTGTGTTGTCAGCTGCGGCCCGCATCTTGGTCTCGCCAACAAGGTAAAGGGCTAATTTCCCAGTCGTTAGGTTTCACGGGGTCTTCGCACTGCGGGCTCTTGTCA
>ERZ802822.282-NODE-282-length-36356-cov-11.794151_pt1 | contig 36356 bp, 27 predicted proteins | sample MGYA00345649_ERZ802822 | MGnify/ENA primary metagenome ERZ802822 (study PRJEB30503, sample SAMEA104212359) | marine metagenome | biome: Westerlies Biome; feature: [SRF] surface water layer (ENVO:00010504) within the epipelagic zone...; material: water...
TTTCTCAACTTAATGTTAGCCGTGAGACTCATGCCAACTTGAAGTGGAAGCTTCGCACCACTTTTCATTTGCAATTGTTGCTGTGTGAGCTTGACCGTGACTGGATAACTCAACTCCTGACGTTGCTGCTGAGGATCAGGGGCCAAAGCATCGGATCCGATCCGAGTTACTTTGCCTGGCAAAACACCGAAATCAGTAGCCGGATAAGAATCAATACTGACATCCGCATTCATACAATTAGCAAGGTTTTGTGGGCATCCGACTGGAACCTTCACAAAGCCAATTTTGTTGCTCGGCACCTCAACATTGGCTTCCAAAGAACCGAAGGGCACCACCTTCATCACCGTTTGAGTGGATTGAGCAGTAAAACCAGATGCAGTGGGCTGCAGATCAAAAACCACGCCATCCGTGGGAGATTTGAGCTGTTGATAACGCAAAGTCACACGAACTTCCGCCAATCGACTTTCAAGCTCAGAAAGCTGTTGATCCACCAGGGACAATTGTCGAAAGCCATCTGCTTTGGTCGTCATCAAACGCCCACGCGTTTCTTCAACAGTATTTTGTTGAGATAAAAGCCGAAGTTCAGACTCAGCACCAGCCAACTCAAGTTGCCGATATCGATCGAGAATCTCAAGTTGCAATGTGAGATTTTTTTCCAACATCTGAATCTCAGCATTATTCATCTCGACATACTTTTTCCGTTCAATTCCCTTGAGCTTGATCGACTTTTCAAGGCTTTGACGCTGTTGATCACTCGCCTCCGTATCCAACTTCATGAGAACTTGGCCCTTGCTCACAGAGTCGCCTTCTCTCACCAAAATCTCTTGCACCACGCCACCCACTGGCATCTGAATAGCTTGAACAGAATCGATGGGCTCCAACTGACCTTTGGCCACAACAATCTCTTCCGTTCGAGCCAAGGCGAGCCAACCCACACCGAAAACGGTGGTACCAATCAGCGTCCAGGTGACGGTTCGCATCCAGAACCGCCCCTGCTGCAAAACAGATTCATCGAAATTCGTTACTCCTTGCTGAGCATCATCAGGCGCCGGAGCAAGAGATTTAAAAGGATTGAACTTCATAATTACAAACTCTCCTGTTGGCGGTAGAGAGCGTAATAACGCCCACGATGCTTCATCAAATCATCGTGGGAACCCACCTCAACCACCGCTCCTTGGTGCATCATCACGATCATGTCGGCCTGACGAATCGTAGAAAGACGATGGGTGATAAAAAAGACTGTTTGCTCTTTCAGATTACCATGCAAGTTATCACAAACTTTCCGCTCTGTTTCATAGTCCAGAGCACTCGTCGCCTCATCCATCACCAACAATTTTGGATTGCTTAACAACGTTCTGGCAATGGCCACACGCTGGCGCTGGCCTCCGGAGAGGTTGGCTCCACGCTCCCCAACGGGCGTGCTGTAACCACTGGCTAATTCCATAATGAAGTCATGGGCATTCGCAAGGCGCGCCGCTCGCACTATTTCCTCACTCGACACATCCGGATTGGTGAGCGCAATGTTTTCACTCACCGTGCCGCTAAACAGCAAAGGATCCTGGGGAACAATTCCGATCTGACGACGGAGTGAATACAACTCCACCTTAGAAATGTCATACCCATCAATCAATATGCGTCCTCGATCAGGCTCATAAAGCCTGGGCAGGAGTTTCATTAGCGTGCTCTTCCCACTTCCACTCTGTCCAACAATCCCAACAAAAGTTCCAGACTTCACTTCCAGATTGATTTCCTTCAGTACTTCAGGCTGCCCAGGCCTAAATCGGAAGCTGAGATCTTCAAATCGAACCTGCCCCTGAAGCGGAGGGAGCATGACCTTTGTTTTATCGACCTCATCCGATTCCTGGGGAGTGTCAATCACATCAGCGAGTCGTTCGAAGCTAATTCTTAATTCCTGAATGCTCTGCCAAATCGTGGAAAGACGAAGCAAAGGCTGGGTGACATAACCGGAGATAATCCGGAAGGCAATTAATTGACCAAGGGTTAAATCCCCATTCAGAACCATGGAAGCTCCGATCCACAGCACCATTAGCTGGGAGATCTTTTGAAGGACCTGGCTGGTCTGATTGAGAGCCGTGCCAGTAATCGTTTTCTCAAATGTGCGAGCGATGTAATTGGAATAAAACTCCTGCCAGCGCCACCGACTCACCATTTCGACGTTCTGTGCTTTCACCGTTTGGATCCCAGTGAGCACTTCCACCAGATGGCTCTGGGTCTTGGCGTTCTCCTCTGCCGCGGCCCGGTATTGCCGGCGAAACAATGGCGCCCCAAGAAGCGTGAGGCCAATCTGAATCGGCAACACCGAAAGGGCGATCAAGGTGAGCAGCCAGCTGTACACCAACATCACCAGGATGTAGATCACTGAAAAAGCAGCATCGAGAATCGTTGTCAGCGCTTGACCGGTCAAGAAATTCCGAATCTTTTCCAGCTCCGCAACACGCGTCCCCAGTTCTCCGACGGGACGACGGTCGAAATACCCCAACGGCAAGCGCAGGAGGTGATCAATCACTTCCGCGCCAAGGCGCTGGTCAATGCGATTGGTGGTTTCTGCGAACAAAAATGTTTTCAGACTGCCTAAAATGCCCTCGAGAATGGTGACAACCACCAAGGCAATTCCCAGGACTTGAAGAGTATCAAGACTGCGCTGAGTGATCACCTTGTCGATGATCACTTGAATCAATAGAGGGTTGGCCAGGGTGAAGAGCTGAACCACAAAACTGGCCGCCAAAACCTGAATCAAGACGCTGCGATAACGCTTCAATGCAGGCCAAAACCAACCCGGCCCAAACTTCTGGTCGGGCGTGGCATTCGACCGCTCCATCAGAAGCAGATCAATGCCGTCCGGGAAACTTGCCTGAAGCTCCTGCGGGCCAAGCACCACCAAACCATGCTTCGGAGACGCCAGGCGTAACCCCGTCTCATTGCTGGCCACCACCAAGGCGAAGCCGCCTTGCCAAGGCAGCAGGGACGGCACTTGCAAGCGTGTACCGGCCAGCGAAGGCACCTTGGCCGCCATCACATGTAGGCCCAGACTTGCCGCCAACTGGCCACAAAGCTGCAAATTCGGGGTCAAACCGCGACGAATGTTGTCTTGAAGAACCTTTTCGATCGAATCCCGACGAAACGGCAACTTCATCAGCTGCGAGAGCATCTGAAAACAAGCGAGCGTTTCCGGTAGCGGACCGTCGGCGCGAATGAGATGCAGGCTGTCCACCACATTGCGCTCTGGGCTGAAACGGCTGACAGGGGGCAGAAGTTCCGCGGACTCCACCGCATCAGCGTGCACAAGGGGTGCTGGGGGATCCTCTCCATCAGCGGCCTCCGGAGCAGCCAAGGCCACCAAGCGCAACGCAAAGCGGTCGCTCTCAGGCAAAGCACTCGTCGCATCGAGTTGTTGACCAACCCGTGCCTCACCCCAACAGCTGGTCACGTACACCAACTGGCTAGCAGCAATCGCCGCATCCACCGCTTCCGGCGTGGGCGCACAGTGCACAGCTCCTTGCAAGGCCTGCTCAAGTTGCTCCAACGGAGATTCGACGGCATCAGCCGATCCGCGATCCAACCGTTCCAGAAGTTGCAGCAATTCCTGAGGCCACACCTGTTGGTCACACCAGGCGCGAAATGACGCTTCCGTTGCATACAACTCGGACCAAACCTGATCCGGAATCGCACAAGCGACCACGTCATCGGAAGCGATGACGTTCTCACAGGCCGACCCCGTTAAAAGACTGGCTGCTCCAATGACGCTGCCCGGGCCAAATTTGCCCACCGTGGTGAGCCGTCCCATTTGTCGCCCCACCAATCGGGCTTGACCACTCAGCAACACCAACACCCGTGCGGGGATCACCTCGGAATCGCACATCTGCTGGCCAAGTTCAAACTTCAGCAGCCGCGTGGCCTTTTGAAGGTCGTTGGACCCGATTTCACTCAGACCGTTAAAGGCTGGATGGGTCAGCAACGGGAAGGATGAAGCCTGGGTCATTTGGAAATGCTGAAGTCGCTGAACGCCGTCATCGGCTCGGAATCGATGGATTCGTCATGTTCATGCGATGGGATCTGAAGTTGCTCGAGGCAGGCATCCGCCTGCTCGCTCACCCAGGCATCAAACATTTCCCGACACATTCGGTCTGACACCTCATCTGTGAAGGTGGCCGGGGAGTAGCGCTCTAGCCGAACGACTAACCACCAATCAGAAATTTTGAAGGGCTCAAGCAGCACACCCGGCTGAGAAACCCGCAATTTTTCGACCAAGTCAGGGTGAGCCTGCGTCAGGGATACGGGGCCAACAATGCCGTTGGTGTTGCGCTCTGGCCCCTCGGCGTAGCGCTTCGCCAAATCGGCGAAATTGGATTCCCCCGATTCAATTTGCAGATACAACTCGCGCGCAAGAAAACTGCTCTCCAGTCGAAGCAGGCTGTACACCACCTGATCCAGCTCGTGTTTGCGGTCTAAAAACCGCGCCTCCGCCTTCGCAGCAAATTGTTCACGCATCAACGACTGGCGGCGGATCACACCGGCCAAGCGATCCACAACCTCTTGATGGGAACGCCCAATCTCATGCAAGAGCTCAGACCATTGATCAAGCCGCTCATAACCCCGTTGGTCCAGGAGTTCCAGACGGGCCTGATCGAGGTCTTGATCCGAGATCTCCACATCAGCAAGAACGGTCTGCGTCACCATTTGCTCCACAAGAGGCCGGAGCAGATCGAAGCGTTGCAAAAGGGCTCGGCCTTCTCCCCCAATCACTCGCTTCAAATCAGGCAAAACCTGAGGGCAATTCACACGTCAGTACTCAGTTCGCAAAACGTAGGGAGGAAAACGCACGTTGACTCAAGTTATGGAGAGGTCCTTCAGAATCGAACTCAGTTCGGACCTTCAGCGCCATGGCTCGCCGCGTCCTGATCACTGGAGGCGCTGGCTTCATCGGGAGCCACACCGCTCTTGTTCTGTTGGAGCAGGGGTATGAGCTGGTGGTTCTCGACAACTTCGACAACAGCAGCCCAGAGGCTCTGAAGCGAGTGAAGACGCTTGCGAACTCCAATGCATTGGATCTTGTTGAAGGAGATGTCCGTGACTTAAACGCGGTGAATCGCGCTTTTGATCGTGGTGGTCCCATTGATGGCGTCATTCATTTCGCCGGTCTCAAGGCCGTGGGCGAATCAGTCGCCAACCCTCTCCATTACTGGGATGTCAATCTCAATGGCAGCAGGGTTTTGGCTACCGCGATGGAGCAGCACCACTGCCGCACCCTCGTCTTCAGCAGCACGTCCACCGTGTATGGAGAGCCCGAGGTGTTTCCACTCCACGAGGAGATGCCCACAGCGCCCGTGCATCCTTACGCCCAGACCAAGTTGGCCGTTGAGCAGATGCTGGGTGCCCTCTGTCGTTCTGGAGACTGGCGGGTGGCCTGTTTGCGCTATTTCAACCCCGTCGGAGCCCACCCCAGTGGACGGATAGGAGAAGACCCCCTCGGCACTCCCAATAATTTGTTTCCATTCATCACCCAAGTCGCCGCAGGACGACGCGCCAAACTCCGGATCTTCGGCCAGGACTACCCAACGCACGATGGCACCGGCATTCGTGACTACTTGCACGTGATGGACCTCGCCGAAGCCCACAGCATCACCTTGGATCACCTCTTCCACTCCACAGCCCCTCACCAACTCACACTGAACATCGGTACCGGCTGCGGACTCAGCGTTCTCGACGTTGTGAAGGGCTTCGAACGCGCGACGGGACTGCCGATTCCCTTCGAGGTGGTGGAACGACGACCAGGAGACGTGCCCAAGCTTGAGGGGTGTCCTCAAAAAGCCAAAGACATTTTGGGCTGGAGCGCTAAGCGGGATCTTGCACAGATGTGTCGCGACGGCTGGGCTTGGCAACAGGCCAATCCCATGGGGTATCGCACCAACCCATGACCCCATCGGGACCTCTCCTCCTCGCTGGTGGAGGACACAGCCATGCCCTTCTGCTCAAACGCTGGGCCATGACTCCGCAGTTAAGGCCAAAACGCGGGGTTGTCCTGGTGAATCGTCATCCCACAGCCTTGTATTCAGGCATGGTGCCCGGCCTGATCGCTGGGATTTATCGGCGAGACGAGCTGAGTATCAATCTGCCGCATCTCTGCGATCGAGCTGGGGTGGCCTTTGTACAGGCCGAAATCGTTGGCGTTGATTCCCAACGCCAAGATCTCTTGCTCCACCAGCGACCAGCCCTGAGCTTTGGTGTGCTCAGCCTTGATGTTGGAGCGGTGACGCGAAACCTTGAACACCTTTCTGGTGTTCCAATCAAGCCGTTGGAGGAAGCCCTTCAGTTTTTATCTCAACAAGACCCTGAAGATCCACAACCCTTTCGCATCGTGGGTGCGGGACCGGCCGGGATTGAAGTGGCCCTGGCCCTGCGTCGACGTTGGCCCCATCGCGCACTGGAATTACAGATCCGTGCAGGCCAACTCAACGCCACCACCAAGTCGATCCTCCGTCGCGCTCAAATTCACTGCGTCACCGACGCCAGTACCCACGCCTCCCTCCTCTGCACGGGAAGTCGCGCCCCGTCTTGGCTGGCCAACAGCGTATTTGCGGTGGATCACAACGGACGAGTTTTGACCAACTCTTTCCTCCAGCTCGAGGGATATTCCCATCTGTTTGCGAGTGGCGATTGCGCCGTGATGGAGTCTCAACCGCGACCCGCCTCAGGGGTATGGGCTGTGCGTTCCGCCGTGCCCTTGGCCCAAAACCTAGAGGCGATCTGCAACGGCCAAAACCTGAAGCGTTGGACACCACAACGCCAAGCCCTGCAGTTGATTGGAACCCACAACAATGCGGCCTGGATGCAGCGAGGCCGTGCACGCACTGGTCCATTTCCGTTGCTCTGGGCCCTCAAGCAGCGGATCGATCGATCGTTTATGGCCGGCTTCAGCCAACAAGCTTCCATGCAAGCAACCGAACCGATGGCCTGCCGAGGCTGTGCGGCCAAGCTTTCCGCACGCCCCCTCAACGCAGCGTTGTCGCAGGCAGGACTCAAAACCCAAGCGGAAGATGCCGCCAACCTCGGCGGAACGCCAGCACTGCTGCAAAGCGTTGATGGCTTTCCTGCACTCGTGAGTGATCCCTGGCTGAATGGTCGGCTCACCACCTTGCACGCCTGCTCCGATCTCTGGGCTTGTGGGGCCAAGGTCACCAGTGCGATGGCCGTGGTCACCCTGCCGTCGATCCACCCCACCGAACAGCAAGAACTGCTCCATCAGACTTTGGCGGGGGTTCAGTCGGTCTTGATCGAACAGGGAGCGTCGCTGATCGGGGGGCACACCTTGGAGTCGCGCAGTCCCACACCGTCCCCGACCACCCTGGGATTACAAGTCGCCCTGACCGTGAATGGCCAAACTTCAAAACCCTGGCCCAAAGGGGGAATTCAGCCTGGAGATGCGCTCCTGCTGAGCCGTCCCCTTGGCGTCGGCGTGCTCTTCGCTGCCGCTATGGCGGGAGTCGCCAAGCCCAAGGATGTGGAAACAACCCTGCGCACGATGAACCAAAGCCAACATCAGTTGGTGGATGCGTTGCAGAAGCATGGCGCCGACATTCATGCCTGTACCGACGTGACGGGCTTTGGGTTACTGGGACATCTCGGGGAAATGCTGCAGGGCAGCAAGTCCATCACCATTCAACTTTGGGCGGATCGCATTCCCGCTCACCCGGGTGCACTGGACCTACTCGACCAGGGGCTAGCCAGCAGCCTGGCCCCCGCCAACCGTGATGCTTGGAGCTTGCTTGAGGGGCCAGTTCAACTCAATGCGTCACCATCCCAGGCCAGTCTGGAACTACTGGTAGACCCACAAACCTGTGGACCACTCCTCGTGGCCTGCACCGCAGCCTCTGCCGAACGTCTTATGGCACAGGATTCAGCTTGGATTCAAGTTGGCATCGCAGGATCCGGCCATGGCTAAGCGCTTGTGAACGGTCAACGCAGCGATAGCCCAGCTGCTCAACCTCTTGCTGCAATGGGTTCAGTTTGCGGAGAAGCGCCTGTTCGGGCCCACTACTGGCCAACCAAATCACGGAGGGGTGTGGGGTGGTCGACAACCTTTGGCGCAGGGCACTGCGATCTCCCCATGCAGCCACGGGAGCAGATATTCGACCCATCGATTGCTCCATCCGATCACTGAGGTTGAGCAGGCGCGCTCGAGGGCTATATCGCTCAACCAATCCATCCGTTTTCCGGCTCACCATTCGAAACTGATCCTGTTCGCGCACCCCGCCCAATCCTGGGTCGAGCTCGGCAAACCCTGGCCCCCACCAGCTGGCGAGCACAACCATCAAAACAACGCCGGCGAATAAGCGTCCCCCGCGATTCAACTGAGCATCTCCAAGCAGAACCGCCAAGACAGGCACAAGGGCCGGAATCAGCACAACGAAATAACGACTAAAGGCGAGGGGCTTGAAAAAAGAGATCAGCACCACCCCAACCACCATCAAGGCCGATGGGATCACACCAGTGCGATCCAACAGGTCAACATCGAGCCAGCGCCCTGGCTTCAGACCACCCCAACGACGCAGGATCACAAGCGTGAGCAGCAACAGGGCCAACTTGGGCAGGGGCCAAACGCCAAGCCCTCGAGCCAAGGTGTCCTCCAACAACGCAAAGCTTGGGCCGCCAATCCAGCTGCCGGCCTTCGAGCTGAAGAGATAGTCCGAGGCGTAGGCGATCCAAGCCAGGGCTGGGATCACCCCCAGGCCAGCAGCGAAGCACAATCCCCAGCGACGGCGCGAGCCGTCCCAAGCCCCAGCAGCCACCAGCAAAAACAAACCATAAAAATGAGTTAGTGAAGCCAGGGCCACCGCTAAGGCATAGGGGACACAACGCCCTTGGTTGCGCCACCACCAAGCCAAAGCCACAAACAACACCAGCAGGGCATAACTCTTGCCTTCAATCGAAAAACGGATCGGATAGGGGCTACAAAACGCCATCAGCGCCGCCAATGGGACGGTCCAGCCCCGACGCTTGTGCCCAGCCAAAGCCCTTGCCTGGGCAACCATCACAACCCCACCCGCGCCGTAAGCGAGCCATGAGAGCAACCGCAGGGTGATCGGGCTTTGCCCCACCAGCTGGCCCCATCCCCAAAGCACGCCGTAATACAGGGGTGGATGGGTGTCGTGGCGAAGCATGGCAAGCAAAGCCGCCGGACTGGCTTGAAAACTCTTACCCACGCTGTACAACTCGTCGCTCCAGAGCGCCGTGGCATCGATGAGCCAGAGAGCCTTCAAGGCAAATCCTGCACACACCAAAGCCACGCCCAGGACGATCGAAGCCGAACGGGACCCAATCATCGGCTTCGCTTCAGCGCCTCCAGGCGTAATCGCTGCAACTCATTCCCTAATGCGGGACCAGACGACCAACCATCGGCGATGAGATCCCGAGCGCTTCTGGGTGATTTCAGATGTCGCCAACGCCCCCACCAGCGCAACAACGGTTTCCATTGCGGGGGTTGTGAGCAAACCATGAAGGCCACTGTTTCTGGCATCCAGCCCTGGGTCTCCAGAGCAGCAGTCCAGACGTCTGGGGCGGCATGAAGGTCAGGTGCATCGGCGGACACCAACCAATCCTGAAGCTGCAGAAGCTGCTTGAGCCACCGCTGCTGTTGACCAGGCACACCCAAGCGACGGGCAACCGCCTCAGGATCCGGTGCACCCGCTAACCAAGCCGGTAGCAAGGGAAGTCCAAGCCGTTGCGCCCAAGCAATTCGACGGTTTCGACCCCGATCGTGCTGCAAGGACGGATCCAACAACGCCATTGCCTGCCACTCCTCTAAACAATCGAGTGCCAAAGCCCAAGGCTCACCCGCAAACAGACGATCGAGCTCCATCCGCAGTCGATTCGCCAATGCCGGTGGAGCCTGATCCGGTGCGTCGTGCAATTGCCAAGACCATGGCCAACGCCGCACGGTGGCGGTCACTTGCTGCAGCGCCTCCGGCGACAGAACAAATCCCAACCGAGCCGCATAACGACTGGCACGGATCACACGGGTGGGGTCATCCGACACGCTCTCATCATGGAGAAACACCAAACGTCGTTCGGCCAAATCCTGCTGACCTCGGTGTGGATCGATGAGCTGACCAGACAGCAGATCCTGAGCTATCGCGTTGATCGTGAAATCGCGACGCACCAGATCAGAGTCCAACGAGCCTGGTTCAACCACGGGGTTCTCACCTGGCATGGGGTATGTCTCCTTGCGCGCCATCGCGAAATCCAAGGCAATGCCATCGAGTTGCAGAGCCACCGTGCCAAAGCTCCCGTAGCTCTGAAGTTCGGTCACCCGTTGCTCTCCACACCGTTTCAGCAGCTCAGCGGCAAGGCCCATGGCGTCACCTTCGAGAATCCAATCCAAATCAGGCACACCGGTCCAAACCCGGCCATAGCGCTCATGGAGCAGGCCATCCCGCACAGCACCACCAACAATCGCCAACCGCTTCACACCTGCACCCACCGCCGCCGATCGCAACTCAGCCAGCAAAGAGGACGGCACACCGGTCAGGTTCATCGCATGGCGTGCATGACAATGGGCCGATCATCGTGGATCTCGGTCTTGTCTGCTCTGACCCGTTGCCTGCAAGAGGAAGCCTCAGCAATCTCCACCGCAGCAGAACGACTCAGCAGTGAGCAGGTTGAGGCCGCGATCCAACTGCTGGAACATTGCGCTGATCGAAAAGCCAAGCTGGTGATCACTGGGGTGGGCAAAAGCGGCATCGTGGCTCGAAAAATTGCCGCCACCTTTTCATCGATTGGTTTGATGGCGTTGTACCTCAACCCCCTTGATGCGTTGCACGGAGATCTGGGTGTGGTGGCACCAGAAGATGTCTGTTTAATGCTCTCCAACAGTGGAGAAACCACTGAGTTGCTCGAGGTTCTGCCCCATCTCAAACGACGGGGAACCGGTCGAATCGCCATTGTTGGCCGAGCTGATTCATCCCTCGGCCGTGGCAGCGATGTGGTGCTGGAGGCCAGCGTCGACCGCGAAGTGTGTCCGCTCAATCTGGCTCCAACCGCCAGCACAGCTGTTGCCATGGCCATTGGCGACGCACTGGCGGCGGTGTGGATGGAGCGTCGAGGCATCTCGCCCGCCGATTTCGCCCTGAATCACCCAGCCGGCTCCTTGGGCAAACAACTCACGATGACCGCTGCAGACCTGATGGTTCCCGTGAGCAAATTGCACCCCCTTCAACCGGACACATCCCTTCCGGACGTGATCGGGGGATTAACCCGAGATGGGATTGGCAGCGGCTGGGTCGAAGACCCCACATCTCCAGGCTCTCTCATGGGAATCCTCACGGATGGAGACCTTCGACGCGCCCTGCAAGACCACAACGCCAACACCTGGAGCAGCCTGACGGCCGCCGACCTGATGACAGCCGACCCCATCACAGTCCGTTCCGATGTGCTGGTGGTGAAGGCCTTAGAGCAGATGGAAAACAACCGACGCAAAGCGATTTCAGTGCTCCCAGTTGTTGGAGACAACAAACAGCTCATCGGTCTGTTGCGTCTCCATGATCTGGTTCAAGCAGGCCTGGCATGAGGGGATGGCGCTGGTGGCGAATCGGAAAGCGGCTGAGACAGATCAAGTTGCTGGTGCTCGATGTCGACGGCGTGCTCACGGATGGAGGGCTTTGGTTTGATGCGAGCGGGCAGCTAACCAAACGATTCGATGTGCGGGACGGTCTCGGCATTCGCTTGCTGCAACAGGCAGGAGTCGAAATCGCCTTTCTCAGTGGCGGGCAAGGGGGCGCCACTGAGGTGAGGGCACGCCAACTGGGAATTCAACACTGTCTCGTGGGCATCAAAGACAAACCTGAGGCGCTGCTCCAGCTCCAACAACAACTTGGGATCGACAGTTCCGAAACGGCCTTTGTCGGCGACGACCTCAATGACCTTGCCGTGCGGCCCGTTGTTGAACTTTTGATCGCTCCAGCCGATGCCTGCGCGCCGGTGCGGAAGGGAGCCCATGCTGTTTTGCGAAAACGAGGAGGCCACGGCGCCATCCGGGAATTCGCTGAAACGATCCTTCAAGCCCGTGGACGTTGGCAATCCCTGAAGCGCGATGGGTGGCGCGATCGAAATGATTAATCGATGTTGACCATGACTGAGGTGACAACACCGATCTAGTTCATGTTTAGCCGCTGATTTTGGGTCGCCCCAATTCATTCAAACCATTGACCTTGCTTGTTCCAGCTGTTCAGCGGTGTCGACCGACAAGGAGGTTCCCTGCACTTCAAAGGTGGCCATGGTGAGACCAGCTTCAATCAAACGAAGTTGTTCGAGGCGTTCCAAATCTTCGAGGGGTGACGCCGGAAGTCGATTCCAACCCGCCAACACATCTCCACGGAAGCCATACATCCCCACATGTCCCCAGTAGGTGGTGTGGCGATGCCATTCCGAGGGATCCACATCACGCACGTGGGGAATCGCGGACCGCGAGAAATACAACGCGCGCCCATCGTGAGCCAACAACGTTTTCACCACATTGGGGTTGTGAACTGTCTCTGGCTTCAAGCCATACACCGGAGTGACAACCGCTGGGACGGGATCAAGTCGGCGAAACTCAGCCGCCATCGCGTCAATCACCTGGGGATCGATAAACGGCTGGTCCCCCTGAACATTGATCACAGCGGTTTGCTCTGGCGCAGGAGTTGCATCCCCCCAGGCGAGGGCCATCAGCGCGTCGGCCACTGAAGCGATCCTGTCGCTTCCAGAGCTGCAGGATTCAGCAGTCATCAAGACGGGAAATCCCCAAACCGCTGCCCGCTGCTGAAGCTCCTGGCTATCGGTACAGAGCACCACGGTATCCACCGCCGTGGATTCACGACAACGCTCGAGAACCCGCTGAATCATCGGTTTTCCACCGATATCGGCCAGCACTTTGTTGGGCAGCCGCGACGACTGCAAACGAGCTGGAACAGCAACGACACATTTCTGAATTGCCATTAATCCCAGAGCTTGATGGCTTCATCGCGGGCAGCAAACCATTGAGCGGCCAACGGGCCTCCCATCGTGCGCTGTTCGCGAAACCAAGGGCCACCGAGGGTCCAATGCAACATCGGCGCCGGCTCCTCCTGTTCTGGGGGGCTTTGCACATCCACCAAGTGGTTCCACCCACCCTGAATGGCTCCGATCTCATGATCACCGTCCAGCCAATGGAAACGATGCAGCTCCAAACCCGACGCCGTATTGACGTAATCCACGGTGAGATTCGTACAACGACTGCAGTTCAGCAACATCAATGAACTCCAATTCTTCTTCGGATAAGCGCTCTGCACTTCGCCGAGGAACTTCACCGTTTCTCCAGGAACATGCTCGTGCTGGACGCACATGGCGCCATAGCGATCATCGCGCTGATCCCACAACGCCTTGATGTCGGCTTGGCAGAGCATGTCGCAATCCATGAACAGCGCCCAGCCCTGATACTCCATCAAATACGGCACCAAGAACCGCGTGAACGAAAACGCGGTGCTCTGCTTGGGATCCCGTTCACGGTGGAACAACCCCTGGTTTTCCAACTGCGGCGTCACCAAGGGCGTAATCGCCAGCGGCACACTGCTGTGCTGATACAAGCTGTCGATCAAAACGTTGGTGGCAGCGCGCTCACGCGGGTCGTAGCCGATGAAAATCGGAATCGGCAGCTGGGCGGTCGACACGGGCCGTTGGTTGCTGGGGGGAGATTAAGCCGCTGGCCAGGTTGAGCCGAGCAAACCATGGCTGTAAACGAGACGACGATTCATCGCAGCCACCGCCGGGAGCAACGGGGCCACCCGTAAGGACAGGGCTGTGGAGGAGAGCCAGGCGGCGTCGTAACGAATGGCGTGACTCTGACCAGGCTCAAACCGCAAACGATTGCCGGACACGATATGGCTACCGGAATGCAGTCCGGGTTGAAGCATCGCCGGCTCAAACGGCAGCTCGAGCCAGTCGCATAGGCCCCGCAATGCTGCTTCAGGTGCCAAGGCCAATTCCTCATAGCCGAGCTGAAACACCAAACAATCAGACCGACGCAGGCGCTGCTCCAGCCGACGGTTCACTCTCCACCAGCGCACGAACGATCTCCAACCAACGGATCGGCCGCGGCCATGCCGCTCAACGCCACGTCGAGCCTCCGAATGCACCCAAGAACGAACATCCCGCACCAGATGAATCACCCGCACAGGCCGGCCGAGAGCCTTCGCATCAAGCAACTGTTCGTCCGCTTGAAAGGACTCGACCAACCAACGGGCTGAACCGGACGTGAATGGTGTGATCAGACGATCAACCTTCTCTAAAAGAGGACGGTCATCGTGCTGGGGCAACCAGGTGAGCAACGGTCCCCACACAGGACACCTTCCGGCAAGGGCCCCACACGTGCAGCGCCGCTCGAAGCGCAACGCACCCCGCAGCTGCTGCGGACCCTTATGGGATTCACCCACCCGCGGCTGCTCCAACACCCGTACGGCTTCCCCCAAACCAACAATGCTGGGGTGGGCGCCGAGGGCCAAATCCAAAATGGTGCTTCCGCTGTGGCCAAGGCCTCGAATCAGCAGCAATCCAGGCTGAGTAGAGGACCTAGCCATCGCTATTGGTGATCGGTTCAATCGGCGCTAGGCGTGGATCCAAAATTTTTGGCCCCATCCCGACAAATTTGACCGCAATCGATATTTTTTCCCCACTGCCAAAGGTGTGGGTGATCTCTCCAACACCAAAGCTGGAATGGGTGACCTTGTCCCCCACAGTCCAACTACGGCCAGGGGCTGGTCCGGCCTGACGACGACGCACAGCATTAGCAGGGGCCGATGAGGGTTGATCACGATCGACCCGGGTGAGCCGATCCAAGCGACGCTCGCGGCGTAGAGCTGCTCCGCCACTTTGCGGCAGATCACCCTGCACCAGTGCCTCTGGCAATTCCGAAAGAAACACGGACGGGACGGCCGCCTCGCGCATGCCACCCCAAAGACGACGTTCGCTGGCATGGGACAGGAAAAGGCGCTCCTTGGCGCGGGTGATTCCCACATAACAAAGCCGCCGTTCCTCCTCCAGGGACGCAGGGTCGTCCAAAGAGCGATAGCTCGGGAAGAGCCCCTGCTCCAACCCCACCAGACAGACCACAGGAAATTCCAAACCTTTGCTGCTGTGCAGGGTCATCAAGGTGACACGGTCGGCTGCCGTGTCTTTGTTATCGGCATCGCTCGACAACGCAGCAGACGCCAAAAATCCCTCCAAGTTGCCTTCGTCGTTTTCCTCCTGGTATTGCAAGGCCGCATTCACCAGTTCCTGAAGATTGCGACGGCGTTCCTCGGCTTCATCGGTTCCCTCCGTGATCAACTCCCTCACATACCCACTTTTTTCCATCACCTGCTGAAGCAGCTCCGATGGCGCAGCCGTTTGCACCTGAGTTTTCAGATCATTCACGAGCTCGCAAAATTGCAGCAATCCCTTGGCTGAACGGCCACCAAGCGAACGCACCGCTTCCGCATCACTCACCACATCCCAGAGAGGAATACCGAGCTGATTGGCCGCATCGGTGAGGCGCTGAATGGTGGTTTTACCAATTCCACGCTTGGGCACATTGATCACCCGAAGCAGGCTGACGGTGTCGGCAGGATTCACCAAAAGGCGGAGGTAAGCCAACAAATCCTTGATCTCTCGGCGGTCGTAAAAGCGAAGCCCGCCCACCACGACGTAAGGAATGCCCCAGCGCACTAACGATTCCTCCATCGCCCGCGACTGGGCATTCGTGCGGTAGAGCACCGCCATATCACCCCAGCTGAGGTCTGGGTTCGCGGCTTCCATCATGCGCAAGCGATGCACCACCGCTTCCGCCTCAGCAATTTCGTCGTCACAGCGCGTGAGCGTGATCAGCTCCCCTTCGCCACGGGTGGGGCGGAGAACCTTATCGATCCGCTCAGTGTTGTTCGAAATCAGAGCATTCGCCGCCGCCAGAATCGTGGCCGTCGAGCGGTAATTCTCCTCAAGCTTCACCATCGTGCGCGTGGTGTCGTCCGTCACCTGGTCGCCAAAATCATCCTGAAAGCCCATCAGGATCGTGAAGTCAGCGGCACGGAAGCTGTAGATGCTCTGATCGGCATCCCCCACTACAAAGACCGAACGGCCAGACCAATCGTCGTAATCCTGCGGCTCCTTCCCATCCGTCACCAACAACTTGATCAGGTCGTACTGGGTGCGATTGGTGTCTTGATACTCATCCACAAGCACGTGGCAAAAACGCCGGTGCCAGTACCGACGCACCTGTTCGTTTTGCTGGAGCAATTGAACCGGTAAAAGCAAAAGGTCGTCAAAGTCCAAGGCGTTGTTCGCCGCCAAAGCTTTGCGGTAGCGGCGATACACGTCCGCCGTGAGCTTGCCGCGCTGACCTTCCGCATTGGCTTCGAGCTGATCCGGCAACCAACCCTGATTTTTGGCATTGCTGATCGCCCAGCGCACCTTCTTGGGCTCGAACCGCTTTGGATCCATCTGCAATTCCTGGGTGACGATCTCCTTCACCAGGCTTTGGGCGTCAGCTTCGTCGTAGATCGAAAACTGCTTGGTCCAGGTGAGTCCGTCTGGATCCCGGAATTTGTCGATGTCGAAGCGAAGCATCCGAGCAAACAACGCATGAAATGTCCCGATCCAAAGCTCCTTCGTGATCTCCCTATAAATGCGGGATCGCAACTGCCGCTGTTCAACGGGCGGCAACGTGCTCCAAGGCTGTCCGAATTGACTTTGGGCCAGGCGTTGAGCCAACAACAGCTCGAGCCGCTCCTTCATCTCCCGGGCAGCCTTATTGGTGAAGGTGACTGCCAAGATTTGGCCTGGATCCGCTCCGTGCTCACCAATGAGATGGGCGATCCGATGGGTGAGAGCACGCGTTTTTCCACTCCCAGCACCAGCCACCACAAGCAAAGGCCCTTGGTGGTGATCCACCGCCCGGCGCTGGGCGTCGTTGAGGCCTGCCAAAAAGCTCATGAGCAGAACGTTAGAGCGAGGAAACAAGAGGCGATACGCCGAAGCATCTTGAAAGCATCAACTGGGTTGACATCCAGAGTGACCACCCCACCAAAACCAACAATCCAAGCCCACACTTAGGGATCACAACAACCAGGAGAATCAGCCATCAAACGAGGCACCAATGCATACTATTTCTATAAATAAAGTCTCGAGCCAAACACTTCATCAAGATAGAAATACGCAAGGCTTACGCCACAGCGCCCCATACCTAGCCACAAAAGCGTTCAATAATGATGCCAAAATATCAGTCGCGTTGTTTTTGCCACAAAATAAAATTCGACACAGTTGAATCGACAAAAGTAGAAGCTTCAAAAATGAGTCTTACGCTCAAAAATATCCGATTTTGAATCACAATTAGCAAGACCGCGTAAGCTCACCTAATCATCAGCAGCAACACGATCGTGGCCCGACAGGTAGAGCTCGGAAACATCACGTTCGCGAACGACCAGCCCTTTGTCCTACTGGGCGGCGTGAATGTTCTAGAGGACTTGGACTTCGCACTGCACTGCGCTGGCCATTACAAAACCGTGTGTGAACGCCTTGGGATTCCCTTGGTGTTCAAAGCCTCTTACGACAAAGCCAATCGGTCCTCGATTCACTCCTTTCGTGGCCCAGGCCTTGAAGAAGGCCTGACCATTCTTCAAGCCGTCAAGGACACCCACGGCATTCCGGTGATCACGGATGTGCATACCCCGGAGGAGGCCGTTGCCGCAGCGGCGGTTGCAGACATCATTCAACTCCCAGCGTTCCTGGCCCGCCAAACGGATTTGGTGACAGCCATGGCCAACACCGGCTCGGTGATCAACATCAAAAAACCTCAGTTTTTGAGCCCAGAGCAGATGGCCAACATCGTTGAAAAATTCAAAGAGTGCGGAAACGAGCAGTTGTTGTTGTGCGAACGCGGCAGCAATTTCGGCTACGACAACCTCGTGGTCGACATGCTCGGCTTTGGAGTGATGAAGAAAACCTGCCAGGACATCCCACTAATTTTTGATGTAACCCACGCTCTGCAATGCCGAGATCCCGGCGGTGCCGCCTCCGGTGGCCGTCGATCACAAGTGGTGGATCTCGCCCGAGCCGGCATCGCCATCGGACTCGCAGGACTTTTCCTTGAAGCCCATCCCGACCCCGACCAAGCGCGCTGTGACGGCCCCAGTGCCCTGCCACTGGATCTCCTGGAACCATTCCTCAGTCAACTCAAAGCTCTTGATCAGTTGGTGAAAACACAACCCCAGCTGAACATCAGGTGAGTGTGCGCTGGTGGGCGAAAAGCCTGTTGCGGTCGAGTCGCAGGTTTTGGCCTGAGATCAACGAGTGGTTGGCGCTGGAGGGCTATCGAGGCCTCAGCATCCAGGCCTTTTCTGGACCCAGCTTTCAACCCGAGATTGCAGCGTTGGTTTGGCATCAAGGCCATTGGCAGAACGCCACCACGTCCCTGCGATCCCCCGCCCGGCGAGAGAGGGACAACGCGTCCCATCACTATGGCCACGACGTTCAGCTGAAACGTCACGCCAACCTGCCCCTGGTCGGTCGCCCCCTGCCATGGCAACTCGAGCACGGTTTGAAGGTGACTCCAGAAGCCCAATTTGAACAACCCAAGCGCTGGAGCCGCGGAACTCTCTGCATGGGTCCACGGCGTGCCCAATGGATGGAAGAACAGCATCAGCGCCCTGCCATCGCGATCGGTCCTTGGATCGCCTACGCCCAGTCACTGCTTTCGACCCAGCACCTCGATCAGTGGCGACAAAAACTGGGTCCGACTCTTCTGGTGGTGCTTGCCCATAGCTGGGGCCCTGTGCACCGCCAGAACAATCTCCCTGCCATCATCCAAAGCATTGAAGCGCTACGCCAAAGCCAGGGGTATCACTCGGTGATTTGGCTACGTCACTGGCAGGACCCTGCGGAGATCCCGCTACCAACAGGATGGATCCAAGCCTGCAACGGCCACCGCTCCAACCCATGGTTTCTCGATGCGATGCGCACGCTGTTGCAACTGAGCACCGGGTTGGTGAGCAACAGTTTTGGTACCCACCTGGGCTATGCCGTGCAAATGAATTGTCGTCTGCACTGGCTCGATCTCCCCAGTACGCAAAACCTGGATGCACTCTCCATGGAGCAGCAACAGCGTGAGCGCATCGAATGGGAGCGACGCCGTGAGCTCGGCCAGCAGCTCCAACAGGTCAGTCACGACGACAGAACTCTTCGGAATTTGCTTTTGCCCTACTGGGGCTTTGACCACGTGCTGACCCCAGCCTCAATGCGAGCCCTTCTGACCCAATGACTGATTTGACCGTCCTGATGAGCTTTCCAACGGAAGCCCCCTATCGGATTGATCAAGTCACCAACAACCCTGGGTTGATGCTGAGTCTTGCCATCGGCCAGCTTTTCTTAGCGGGTGTTTTGAGCCTTGTAAAAGCACCCCGCATTTGGTGGACGACAGCGGGACTCCAACTGATCACCATCGCGGTGTTCTTCACCCTCGCCTCTTGGGGAACCAGCGACATTGCCCGCTTCAGCCACCACCTCGCGATCAACCCCAACGAGGTGCTGCAGGAACCCGCTTGGATCGCCATTGCGCCGCTGATCACGACACTTCCCTACCGACTCGCGTTCGTACATGGACTGGTGAGTGCGGGATTTGCCCTGATCCCACTGCTGTTGGCCCGTCACTGGCGACGTCCCCACTGGGGCGGTTGGTGGGCACTGCTGGTGGTGTGGTCCCCCCTGCTCCGCAATTTCCTCCAAAACGGAGTCACCCGTCAGGCCCTCGCCACGCTGCTGATCACACCGTTGTTGCTTCGTAGTGCGGGATGGAGCCATCCCGCCTGGCTATGGGTGGGCATCGCCATTGCGGGGTCTGGGCTGTCCCACAACAGCCTGGCGGTGACCGCGGCACTGGCCGTGGTGCCATTGCTCACCCGGCCTGCACTCCTCACCTCAAGCAAGAACCGAAACGCTCTGCTTTTTTCAGCCGTGTTGGTGGTGGGGACAGCACTCCTCGCCTTCAGCCACCCCGCCATCCAACAAAAACTGAACCATTACCTGTTCGAAACTGGTTACTACAACACCTATGGCCTGCGCAATGAAGTGCTTGGGCTCGAGCTCACTGCCCTCATCGCGGTGTTGCTCACGGTGTGGAGAGCCAAGCTCAACCTGCGCTCAATGGCCGCGTGCCACGACTGCCGCACCTTGCTCGCTTACACCCTGATGCTGGGTCTCGTGCAGCTTTCCATGGCCACAGGGGTTTTGGCCCCCATCGTGAGCCGCTGTCTCGATCCGATTGGACTGTTTTGGTTGCTCGCTCTTCTGGCGTGGACCTCACGCCATCACTGCGCATGGACCTTGATCCCGGTCTTGGCCGTCGTCGGCGAATCGTTTATCGACGATCGCATTTTGAGCCTCGAAGATTGCATCGGGGGGGATCAATTTATGTGTCCTCCCGATCGTTGGCCTTGGCAAATTAATTACTGAAGACAGTTAGAACCGATCGATAGCCTTGAGCAATTCAGGGGTCTTGAGGCCAAGGGAATGTTCCAACACTGGACGTCCTGATGAACCATTCATGAGGTTCTGTAAGTCATTCACAAAGCGTCGGTGATCTTCATCAGGACGGCTAATCCCAATACGCGCCTGATGCATCGCCCAATTCAACGCATCCAGATCAGCCTTCAGATCGTCGCGTGAAGCCGGCCACTGCCAAACCAGGCATCTGGCCCAATTACTGCTCATGCGCAGCAAGACATCAGCTGGTACGCGGTTGAGATCAGTGCGCTGCAGCAAGCGATGGGACGCCACGGTGATCTCTGCGATCAGCTCATCTCGGCCACAGAGCAAAGCGAGATGCAGCACAACGGTCCAAGTCGACACCAATCGCTTTAGCCGATTGTCGCGGTTCCGTCTCTGACACTTCTGAGTCGAAGGGTCCACTTCCAGCCGGCTGGCCTCCAGCATCAATTGATCAATCAGGGATGTCGCTGCTTTTGAATCAGCAATGCGAATCAGACTCCATCCCAACGCAATACCGGCATACAGGCGTTGATCAGGATCCAACACATCTGCATTCAATAGAGATGAAAATAATTCCTTTTGCTGTGTGTTGTCCTGCGGTCGAAGACCCCGCTGAAACAGCAAGCGTTCGATCAGATCCCGCCGTTGTCTGCGGCGAAGTCGCTGGAGTGCATCTAAAAGTGCAGGCCAATCGACCATCTCCAGCGCCAGCCAAACAGCCTGTTCGGCTCGAGCACTCTGGGAGGGACGCTGCAGCGCTTGCACTACTAGCAACGGCCAGGCCCACAGCGGACGAATCAGATACCAAGACCATCGATGAATGGGCTTAAGCAAGAAGCGCCCCCGGAGATCGTTTGGAAGGAGGCGCACGGGCATACGCACCACCAATTCCTCCGGCAGGCTGAAGAACAAACCCCAATAAATCCGACGACGCAACCGCTGGGCTTCGTCATCCAGTTGAAGCGATGGACGGGGAATCGTGGGGCGCTGCACCCTCAACGCACCGTTGGTGGGGTCGGTGTCGTACTCACTGCTGAGACGCTTGGCGCTCCAGGGATGACCAGCGGCCAAGAGCCGATTGGTGATCGCAGTAGCCCGTTTGAGGGATTGTGCAGACACCCGTTGCATCGCAGTAGGGGATGACACCTCCCCAGAACGACTGACCCGCAGGCTGGCTGAATGGGCAATCACGCCAAGGGCACTCGCTGGCAACCGTTGCACCACAACACCCTGGGCCTCAACGCGGGCGCGAAAGTCCTTGTCGTCAAAGCCATAGCCCAAGAGCACTTCGTTAAAGCCACCCACCTGATCAACGAATCGACGCTCAAGCAACCACTGGCCCGCGCGACCATCGGGCCCACTACAAAAGGCAGCCACCGGGCCAGCCGCAGCCAATTGTTCAGGCGAGGGCATGGCCTCAGGCCAACAATCGGCATCCAACTTGAACAACCGATCACCCCGGGCCAGCCGCAACGCCAAGTTGTAGGCACGGCAGAGATGCCATTGACGCTCACCATCGACCCGTACCAGACGAATCCGCGAATCCGCTGGCAAATCAGCCCGCGTTAGCGGTTGATCGCTACTCCAATCGAGGATTAGATGCTCCTGGTGATGGGGCCACCGCGAAACATGGTCAGCCGATACCAGAAGGTGAGCCCTTCGGTTCATGCACACCGTCACGATGCTCACCTTCACGATGCTGAGGGGATCGGTCATCGCGAGAACGCTCCCTGCTGAGCAACGCGATGGAGCAAGGCGCTCACCGCAGCCAAGTGATGCTCAACGGTGAAATTGAGGCTCATCCGCTCGTGTCCAGCCGCACCGAGCCTGGCCGCCAGCTGTGGATCACGCACCAACTGAGCCATCGCTTCAGCCATACCCGGCACATCACCCTCCTCCACCAAAAGACCGGTGCTGCCATCCATGACCACCTCTGGAATCCCGGCATGGCGTGTCGCCACTACAGGGAGTCCGCTCAGCTGGGCTTCCATCACCGCCACAGGGCTTCCTTCACTATCTCCGTCGGGTGCCACCAGGGAGTGCTGCACAAACCCACGCACTTGGCGCATCAACGCTGCAATCTCAGCAGGACACAACACCCCGACAAAACGCACTTGAGACGTCAAAGACTGTTGATGCACAAGCCGCTTGGCCTCCTCCAGCATCGGACCATCCCCCACCATCACCAGCCGACAGGCAGACGCCAGTGACTCTGGGAGCTGACTCAGTAGACGCTCAAAGGCCGCGATGGTGAGCAAAGGACCTTTCTTCGGCACAAACCGGCCGACTGCCAAAAACGTGGGTGGTGCCGTTTCCGGCGATGCGCCTTGAAACAGAGCAGCATCCGCCCCAGAGGGACTAATCAGCACCCGCTCAGGAGGGGCGCCGAGGCTTTGCAGGGTGGAGCGCATCGGAATGCTTTTCACAATGAACCCTGATGCCACCTGCATCAGTTGGCGATAGCGCTGTTCCAAACGACGGAATTTCGATTCAGACGAGGCATCCGATCCACGGAAATGCACCACCAACGGCACACCACTCCAACGGGCGACATGCATGACACGAATGGCATGGAACCCAAACTCCGCCAACACGACATCCGGTTGATGGCAGCGCACGATCAACCTCGCCACAAGAGCCGCCGGCCACGACGCAAGCCGCAACCAACCCAGCTGTGTGAACGCTTTGCTGATCAGCACCGCGACTCCGTAGAGACAACGCAGGGGCTGCATGGCAGGCCGCTCATCTCCGAAATAGGCATGCACCCGAAAGGGCAAGCCCCGCAAATTGGCGCGAATAAACGTTTCCGAGGCCGCACGACGGGTGGGAGCAAACACCAGCAGGGTTCGTGGATCGGTCATCACAACGCCAACGCAGCTTTCCAAATTGGCTCCAGCACTGGCCAATCCTGGGTTTTCAAGCGCTCCTGAGCCGCCAGACCCAAGCGGGTGCGCAACTGGGGGTCGTTTTGAAGACGAAGCATGGCTCTTGCTAATGCAGCCGCATCGTCATGGGGCACCACGAGTCCGTTCTGGCCATCGGTGACGAACTCCAACGGACCAGGGGATGCATCGTTCACGATCACGGCCAAACCAGCCGCCATGGCTTCCAACAAGGCATTCGGCATGCCTTCTTTTCTGGATGGCAGCACGAACACGGCCGCTGCAGCCAACTCAGCACGCACGTCGCGGCAATGACCCAAAAAACGAATCCGATGCCGTACCCCACAACGCTCCGCCAGGGCCTCTAAACCAATCCGCTCCGGACCATCCCCCACCAGCGTTAGCGACCAACTGTTCGTGGACTCCGACCCATCCGACAAACGGGCAAACGCCTCGATGAGACGGTCCAAGCCCTTTTGATGGACGGCGCGGGCGATGGTCAAAAAGCCCGTGTTTTGAGCCACGTTCGACGGACGCTCCGCCACCTGTGGCAATGGATTAGGAAGCAGCTTGAGGCGTTGCAGGGACGTCACGGCGCGCAAGCTGTCGAGGGTGCCTTGGGCATTCGCCGTCACCACATCAGCCCGTTGGAAGAGCAATGGCCGCAACGCACGCCACTCGACCGGCAACACATCGCGACGAAGATCATTGCGCTCCGACACCACCAAATGAGCCTCTTCAGACCAAAGGGCAAGACAAGCCGCGAGATTGGTTTTGCTTAAAAACGACAACACCCGCCGAGGCGGGTGTTGTCGCCAATGGCCAGTCAATACGTCCGCCCTTGGACCGACAATGCCCCGACAGCACCAAAGCATCCAACGCTGGATCCAATCCGAACCAACTCGGGGGGTGCTGCTCCCAAAAAAGGACGGGCCAGCCAAGGACAGACACACACCTGCACTCCAACGATGCAGGAAGCGCCGCCAACGGCATTGTTTCGCCATGGCCTGATGCAGGGAGGCACCTAAATCGATGTGGTCGACCCCCAGAGGCAACACGTGAAGGACCTCCTGATCAGGAAGCAAAGTAATCAGTTCCACCCGATATCCAGCCTGCTGAAAATGCTCCGCTGCCAACACGGCGACTTTTTGAGCTCCGCCGGCCCCCAGATGCGGCAAGACCAGAGACAAATCAGAGCCAGCGGACTCACTCAAGGAGCAGACCTCGTCCCTTGCAACAGTTGCTCCAACGCATGCACGAAACGGCTGCGTAATTCAGGCTCTGAATAGCGGCTGCGGACATCAAGGGCTCGATCAGCCAGCCCGCGGCAACGCTCCTGGTCCATGAGCAAATCAGCCAAAACGTCCGACCATTGATCTGGCAGGGCCCGGCGTGGCATCAGCATGCCGTTGCGTCCATGCTCAATCAAATCTGCTGGCCCATGGGGACAATCAGAAGCCAAGCAAACGCAACCACTTGCCATCGCTTCTAACAACACGTTGGGGAAGCCTTCATAGCGGGATGGCAACAAGAAGAAACTGCAACGCGCGTACCAATCGGCCATGTTTCCCACCCGGCCGGGGAAATGAAGACGCTCAGCCACATCGGGTACTTGACGCAACAGGCGGCGCAAAGCCTGCTGCTGATTCACCCCGTGATAAGGCTCAGCATCCAACCCCAAAATCACAAGCTGAAGGTGAGGAAAGCGACGGGCTAAAGGGATCAAAGCCCGCACGATGACGTCGAACCCTTTTTGGTGCGATTTGGTTCCTGCCCCCAAAAGAACGGGCGCATTTCGGGGAACACCTTGATCGGCAAGCCATGCGTTGGGGTCCACTTCGGGAGTAAACCGTTGCAGTGGCCACTGCACAGGGTTGGGCATCAACAACTGCGGACGTGCCGCCAACCGCTGATCTAACCATTGACCGGTGGCGCGGGTCTGTACGAGATGCAAGGACGCCCATGCGTAGGTGAACCGTCTCAAGATTCCCCAGGGCAAGGTCATCCGTTTGAGAGGCGGATAGTTGCGCTCCGACACCACACAAGGCACATCGAGCGGTCGTGCTGCCAACAGCAGCTTCACTGACGGCTTCGTGGTCATTCCCACTGCCAGATCGATCGCTTCAGCACGCAACCAACGGCGCAGACGCACCACTCGCCACGGAAAGCCCCATCGGCCAAAACGCATCAACCAAGACGGCTCTTGGGGCTCTACGGCCCGCTGAACTCCATTTGGAATCGGATAAAAATCAGCATCGAGACCCTTCCGAGTCAGAACGATTGGAGTCCATCCAGACTCCGCGCACCAGCGAGCGAAGGCGAGAGTAATACGTTCGGCACCACCAATCTTCAAAGAATCCACATACAAAGCGACTCTTTTTTCTCCAGGATTGGCATCAATCATCTAATTTAAATGCTGATCAACAGCACCAAAAGAATACCAGGGGAACAGAGAAAGGTATTCCACTAAAATAGAATTTTGGGGGGATTTATTAGACAACAGTAGCAGAATAAATTGGCAAAAGCTGCTTGAGTGATTGCTGCCGCCTCGCATATCCGCCTCGATATCAGCGACAACTTTGATCATATCGGCAGCAAAAACTCGATGATTTTCTTGAGCAGGATTACCCTCATGACGTGGATCTTGGCAATAAGTACATTGACGATCAAGTCGCATTTTCACAGCAGAGAGAAGGTCCAAATTTTGATTTTTATGGGCAAAAATAATGTCGATTGAAAGAGCACGACACAAATTTCTCGTCATCCGATAGGACGTTTCCTGATCAATCTTGGCTGGATCAAATCGATCCATAAACCTGGCAACCCGTTGTCCAAGCGTTGCCAAAGCATCCCAGTCTCCCTGCCACAAATGCAATCTCAACAAGGTGGAATAACAAGAAATCAACTGCTTGGCACGATTGGCACGATTGGGCCGTTGACAAACCCAAGTACCCGAATCTTGCTCCAAATCGATCACGATTTGATCCAAGCTGAGAACCGCTCGAACCATTCCTGCTCCATCTCGAGATTGCAAGGCGCGATGCGCCAAAACGATCTGGCTATAGCGCCGATCCACCAAGGGCAGTGCATTTGTCCGACTGATGGCCTCAAACAGAGCGATTTGATCCTCCACCCCAACGGGGCGAGCACCACGACGGAACAAAAAGTGATGCAAGACAGTGACCGTGCCGTGTCTACACCAGAGTTCGGCGAACAACACCATGGCCTGATCCCAACGCCTCAAGGCCACCTCGCGTCGCACCAATCGTTCCAGCAGGCGCGTGTTCCAGGGAATGCTCCTTCCTCCGAATCGGAGCACAGCCGTCGACCAACGCCTGCATTTCAACCCCATCAACGCCTGATCCAACATCGCAAAGGGCATGACGGTTAGACGCTGCAAAATGCTGTTGATTAGTCCGGCCCAAGGGGCCTGCGATCGAAGCGGAGCGACGCGGCAACGCATCCGGTCGGGGAGCAAACCAAGCTGCTGCAACATCTCCAACATGTGTTGGGTGCGCTGGTGATACGTGTGCTGAGAGGCGCGTTCCAACCGAAGCGCTAGCGGTGGACCTGCTCCCGCCAATGCCTGTTGAATCGCAACTTCAAACTCCTCGGCGGACGGAGGGCACAACAAGGCGACATCACGATGGGACTGCAACGACGGAATCTCGGTTGCCACGGTGGGACAGCCAGATGCCAAATACTCGAAAAATTTCATCGGGAACATCTGCCGTGTGTAGTCGTTCAACCGAAGAGGAAGCAAAGCCACATCGCTATGGGCCAACCAAGCGGGCAGCTCTCGGTATGGCCTTACACCCATGCCATACACATTCGACAAGGCCAGAACAGAGGATAAATCCGTAGATGGATCACATTCAGCAACCGGCCCCACCAACACATAAGACCACTGAGGTGTGTTGCGAATTAAGGCCTCCAACATCTCGAGATCGAGCTTGTAGGCATCAAGTGCGCCCACGAATAACAGCCTGGGACTCGGGACCGTGGTCAGATCATCCGGGCAGGGCAACGCCGACTCCAAGGCTTGACGGAAATGGCTGGCATCCGCCACATTTCCAAAAAAATAAGTGTGCGGATTCAATGGCTCTAACCGCCGTTGCAGCTCCGGCGCCGTCGTCAATACCAAGTTCACCGAAGCACAAAGATCACGCTCGCCGCGTTCAATCAAGGCCGACGGCATTCCAGGCTGATCCTGAATACTGTCCACGCAGTGATACACGGATGCACTGAAATCATGGATCGCCAAATACAGGCGAGTGAGCGGGTTATAGGTCCAGAGAAGCGGATTATGAAAATGCAGCAACCGCAGCACGAACGCCAATCCCATTCGAAACAAGCCACGGTTGAGCGCTAAAGCACGGCCCTGGGTTCCACCTGGCAACACGGCTGGAGACCAAACCCAAAGATTGCGGCGCACCTGGCGTGGTGGCCGCAGGATTCTTTGAATCCGCCGCATAATCCTCAACCCATCGGAGGTACTGGCCCGAGGAGGACGCAAGCCGAGGGATTCCACATAAAGAACACGGTGACCGTTCTCGACCAAGCTGAGAGCCGTGTGCTGCTTGTTGGTCCAGAGCGGATGATCCCAATCAGCCGTCGCAAGAACAACAAAATCAGCCATAGCGATTAGCTGCCTTCAAATTGCGTCATTTCACGAAACGATTCAGATTGCGCACACAAGGCATCGAAATCACCAGCAGCTTTAATAACACCATTCTCAATCTCATAAATTCGATCACACTTGCGAACGGTCGACAAACGATGCGCAATCACAATCGTTGTACATCTCCTGCCAACCAAATCCAAAGCTTGCATCACATCGTTCTCAGTTTTGTTATCTAAAGCGCTGGTTGCTTCATCAAGAACAAGCACTTTAGCGCCACGATAAAAAGCACGTGCCAAAGACAATCGCTGACGCTGCCCACCGGACAGCTTGATTCCATTTTCACCAATCATTGTGAACAACCCGTAAGGCATATCGGACACAACATCATCAAATTGAGCACTCTCTAAAGCAGCCCAAATTTGGTCATCATCGATATTTTCTGGATCGATTCCAAAGGCCACATTTTCACGAATGCTCGTGTCAAGCAAACGAATATCTTGCGGCACTAAAGCGCAATTCGCCTGCCAAGCTGGCAACTCCTCTGGCGTCAAAGGAACACCATCCAAGCGAAGTCCGCCTGCACTGGGGTGATATAAACCCAAAAGGAGATGGGCAAGCGTCGTTTTCCCGCTGCCCGTTCGACCAACCAAGGCAATGCGCGACCCCACGGGAATCGTGAGATCAATCTCAGTCAGAACATTCCGGTCACTCCCGGAGTAACGGAAACTGACCTGCCTAAGCTGAATCGATTGCCGGGGCATTACTCCAGAGGCCGTTGGAATGATGGGCGACGTTGACTCCATCCGCGCAGGTCGAAGCGATAAAAGCTCTAGAGCATCTTGAATTTCGGGCAAACCGCCTCGCACCTTATTGATATTGCGGAAGGTATTTTGCATCGGGGCAGAAATTCTCAGCAGCGTGCCAAGAACAGCCGCCAGGGTTGGAATGGCCTGACGCACTCCTGCCGCATCTCCATTAAAAACAGCTGGACCTAAGCCAAATAAAAATAAAATTGTGATTCCAGCCGGCTCAATCACATAACGGGGAACATCAGGAAGCAACTTTGTAATGCGATCGTAGCGTTTTGCGATAATTCCATCACGGTAAAAGCGACCAATAAAAAATTGATCAGCCGAATACAATTGAACATCACGCATGGAGCGCAACGATTCCATTAACAGCAAATTAATCCTGCGGGAATAACGAACCCTTTGCTTCGTCGCGAAGCGCATGTAGGGAACAATAATCTTCGACGCAAAGGCATAGGCTATTAACATCAACCCGAACATCACCAAGGCAGGCATCCCAAGGACAAGTACAACGCCCACCAACAAGACCACCACGGACAACGCATTTCCTGCGATGGTGATCATTGGACTCACCACAGATGTGGATACTTTATTGAGAATTCTATTGAACGTTTCAGAAAGATTAGCTGTTCGATGTTGAGTGAAAAATTCATAATTTTGCAACATCAAATTGCGATAAACCTTATTAACAAGATCATTCCAAATCTCAGCACTCAGCATGCTTTGCAGATAAGCAACACCAAAGCGAATCGCTGAAGTAACCCAAAAGGCAACAATTAGCAACCCCAGCAGCCACCCAGCCTGATCGAGGATTCCGCCACCAAAAACTCGAATTCCCGGAATCTGGTCGGTGAGCTTCACCCCTGCCATCAAGCCCACGAGCCGCGCCAGCAAACCGACGAGCAAAATATCCATCAGGCCCTGCAGGAACGAGGCCAGAAGAACGACAATTAAAAATCGAACACGACTGGCCGGCAGCTCCTTGAGCAGCCGGCTGAGATCTCTCCAAGTCTGACTTCGAACAGGCATGAAAGCAGCGGGTCCGTACGCGGTGCCGACACAACGCCAGCCTGCTGTTCTTGAACCTAGGTCGATTCAGGTAGGGGACCCATCAGGTTGCAGGCCAGCCGGGCAACCGATCGACCACTCGACGCAAGCGCTTCATTCGTTGCCGCCATCGCAACTGCCAAGTGGCCGGATTAACCAGCAATGGGCCCTGCAGTACATCCAAAGCATCGAGGTGCTCCAGAGCTTGACGCCAACTCTCCAGCAAACGGGGCTCTGTATAGGGAGCCAAGTCCGCCTCCAGCTGATCTGCTTGAGGACGCCATTGCGACGGGTTCCGCACCGCAGACTGGATCCGGTGAACATCAAACTCAAGTCGTCCGCAGCCAATTTGATGGACAGTCCGGCAGGGGTCGCCGTAATCGGCAAGGGCATGGTTCAGGCTGCTGAACACCACACAACCGCAGGCCAACGCCTCTAAGGGCGGCAAACCAAACCCCTCGGTGACCCCTCTGCCCCGCCAGTAGTCGGCTGAGTCGTAGAGATACACCGTGGACTGATTAAACAGCTCCACGAGATCGTCGACCCAGCCGTTCTGAACCTCCACCCTCAACCCAGCCCGTAGCAGTGCCGGTACCAGGTGATTCAGCACATAGGGGCTGCTTTTTCGGGCTTGGACCAAAACATCAATCGGGCGCAGTCCGTCTCTCCGACGCGCACCCCGCGTGAACCAGGGATCCGCAAGGGCATTTGGTACCAAACAAAGAGGATTCCGCGGAGCCCGTGCTCCCCAATAACCGAGTGTATTTCTGCTGACTGCCAAAACCGGAACACCAGCAGGGAGATCAAATCCATACCCACTGCTGTGGGCGTGATAAGCCACACGATGTCCTCTCAGTCGTCGAATTAAACCCGGGACATCGAAGCCCCAACTCACAATCCAAAGAACACTTGGATCCGGCTTCTCAGCTTTTAGACAGTCGTCTAAAAAGGGAGAATCCAACTGGCGCTGCCGATACGTGACAACTTCAGTTGCACAGAGGCCGGCTACAAGACGAGCTGTTTGCAACTCAACGCTGAGTCCGCCACATCGGAACCTATTGCTGGTGCCAGGAACCAGAAAGCGAATCAGCGTTGTGACCACAGATCAAGCAGTGACAGATCAAGCAGTGGCAGCCTCAGTACTACCTGTCCGCTGACGACGGGTCAGGAAACCAAACAGCACCTTGCCGATTGCTGCAACCAGGTTGCCTTCAAGTTCCTGGAACATTTTCATGTTGAGGTGGAAAGCGTTGTTGGCTTCCTCAACGATCCGATCCGCCATCGCTTGATCGATGGGCAACGCATCCATAGTGGAGCGGTACATCGTTTTGAACCCTTTCTCATCAGCAATATCGTCAAAAATATAAAAACGAAGACCATCATCTCCATCCATATTCATTGCTTTCTGAGCAATATTTTTCAGAATCTGACCACCGGAAAGATCTCCCATATAGCGGGTGTAATGGTGCCCAACCAATAATTCAGGAGACTCTTTCGCAAGGGAATGAATCCGCTCCACATACAGTGCAGCAGATGGAGATGGCTGGATTTCTTCCTTCCAATTCTCTCCGAAGTAATAGGCAAGGTCTTGCGAGAGGGATTCAACCCGATTCAGCTCTTTCTTCCCCACAGGACCAACGACTGGATGCTCTGCGAGCTTGTCGATCTCTTCTTCCATCGCCTCATAGACGAAATAGAGATCGGCAACGAGTTTGCGGTAGCTGGACTTATCAACAACACCCTTGAGGAAGCAGCTCACAAAACCGGTGTTTTCGGCCATCGTGTGGGCCTTTTTCGTGCCTTCCCTGAGCTGAGCAGCAAGTGCGACGGACATGAATGCTATCGAGATCACCAATTCCAAGACCCTATAAGGAGTTTTGGCGCTGTAGTCACGAGCGTTGCGAAGGGTTACGGGTCGTCGCGTTGATGAACCTTTAAATCGAACAAAAGGAACAGATCGCGACACATCTGACGCAGTTGTGCTGCCTGCTCCGCTTGGGGTACGTGGGAGCCCTCTGGGATCCAGTCCCCCACCGTGGCTAATCGCCAGCGCTCACCGTCGTAGGTCATCCCGCGAATCAACACACCGAGTAATTTCTGAACCTCATCGCCTTCATGGTTCTGAAAACGAAGTTGTAAAAGCAGGCTTCGGCACTGAAGGCGCGGACTCCAACCAGGGAAATGAAACGAGAGGTCGAGCGATTCGGGTTCATCCCACTGACGGGTCTGGGCGTCGTCCCGCCAAGGCCGCAGGTTCGGCTTCGCCGCTGGGAACTGTTCACGCACCAAGTTGACCGTGGAGGCAACGGCCCGCACTTGGGCAACGCTCCTCACTGACTCGCCCGCGTTCACAACACACTGATCAATTGGGCTCATCTTGCAGGGGGCGGCAAGGGGCCGCCGTTACGGTTGCGCCAGGTTCATAAATCCATGGCACGCGCATTGCATATCGGTGTTCTGGGTGCCATGCCCGAAGAAATCGGCTCTGACCTGAGCCATCTCCAGCAGCTTGAGAGTGAACAGCATGGCGACCTCACCATCCATCACGGGACTTGGGCAGAGGGCATCCGCCTAAGCCTCGCCTGGAGCGGATGGGGCAAGGTGAGCGCCGCTCGAGCGGCAACGCGGCTGCTGAGTTCTGCGCCTGACATTGATCTCCTGCTATTTACGGGCGTCGCCGGCGCCGCCGATCCAGCCCTCACGCAATGGGATGTCGTGCTTGCCGATGCCGTCGTGCAACACGATATGGATTCAAGACCGCTCTTCCCGCGCTTCACCCTGCCAGCCCTAAACCGGGCCCAACTCAACCCCGACTCCAGCTGGTTGAGATGGGCCTCCACAGCCTTGGCCCAGGCTGCTCAAGCGGGAGAACTCGACGGATTTGGACTGCCAAGCACCGGACTGATCGCGACGGGGGACCGCTTCATCGGCGATGCCGACGTGCTGGATGCCCTGCGCGAGGCGCTACCTGGACTCAAGGCCGTGGAAATGGAAGGTGCTGCCGTCGCACAGGTGGCGGAACAAGAGGGCATGCCATGGCTCGTGCTGCGGGTGATTTCGGATGGTGCCGATGCCAGTGCAGCCCAAAGCTTCGGAGACTTCATCCAGATGTACGACCGCCGGGCTTGGTGTCTTCTTCAGGCACTGTTGTCACGGGTCGAGCAGGCACCTGAACGATGAACACAACGAGGTTGTTGGGGCGGTTGGGTCGCTATGGAGCCATAGGGATTGTTGCCGCGGCCGTTCACGCCGTAATTCTGTTGCTGCTCAGCAATTGGATCTCCCTCAGCCTGGCCAACCCGATTGCGTTTCTAGCGGCGTCTCTGGCTGGCTATGTGGGCCATGCGTTGGTGACCTTCCGGGAGGAGACCGGTGGCAAACGCTTTGCCCGCCGCTGGCTGGTGCTCCAGTACGCGGTGAACCTGAGTGTTTGCGCCCTGCTGCCCTTGATCCTTGGGGCATGGATGCAACCCATCCTTCGCACGGTCATTTTGGTGTTCACGCCCACGGTTCTCAATGCCCTGATTTGGAGCCGCGCAGCGCAATTCAGCGCCCGACAACGGACACAGGGCGGAACGCCACCGTTGCTCCATGCCGATGACCTCGGCCTAGGCGCTGGCGTTGACCACGCCATTTTTGATCTCAACCAATTAGGCCGGCTCGATGGGGCCAGCTTGTTGGTGAATGGGCCCACCGCCAAAACAGCGTCTGACACCTGGCGACAACTACCGAATCCTCCAGCGCTTTACCTCCATCTCTGCCTCACGGAAGGTCCTGGACACTCCGCCAACGTGGACCTACCAACCAGCTTTGGACGCTTGCTTCTGGCCTCATGGTTGCCGTGGCAACGCCGCCGACTGAAGCCACAAATTCAGCGCAGCCTCCGCCAGCAGATCAGTCGCTACAAGCAACTCACTGGAGCAAACGAGATTCATCTGGATGGCCATCAGCATGTCCATCTGATCCCAATAGTGCTGGACACCGTGCTGGGTCTGGCCCAGAGCGAACAGGTGACCTGGATCCGAACAACAGCGGAGCCTCTACCAACCGACTTGCCCCTCAATCTGTGGTGGGCCTGCGTCCGCCAAGGCGGAGCATTGAAGTGGTTGGTGCTGCAGTGCCTCACATGGCTGGCCAAACCGAAATTACGGAACGCCGCCGTGGGCACAAACGGAAGCTTTGCCGGGGTGCTGTTCACCGGTCGGATGACCGGGGAAGCTCTGGAATGCTGTTGGCACACCAACCATTGCCAAAACGCCTCCGAAAACGGCTCAAGAGCGATGCTGCTAATCCACCCCGCTCAACCGGGTGGAGGCGATGTTATGCATGAACACCAATTCACTGAATCATTCGCGTTCTTCTCATCACCACAGCGACAGCGAGAATGGCAAGCGATGAAGAATTTGAAAATCTGACAGCCCTACTTCGAGGAAGTCTGGCAATCAATATCCTCTTTATTACGCAAAATTCCTTCAATCAAATACTCTCGAAAAGATCTATCGATAAACACCACGAACAAAATAATGCGGCCGTCGCTTGACATCGACATAAATTCGGCCGATGTATTCCCCCAACACACCGATACCAATCAGCTGAATTCCACCAAGGAACAAAATCGCCACAATTAATGAGGCATAGCCCGGCAAGTCGGCACCCAACACCAAGGTGCGCAACACAATCAGGGCGGCATAGATAAAGCTCAAAAAAGAAATCAACACACCGATCACTCCCCACACTTTTAGGGGTCGCACCGAAAACGAAAAGATGCCATCCAAGGCGTAACGCCAAAGCTTGATCGAATTCCAGGAGGTCTGACCCCCAGCACGGGCCACCCGGCTATACGGAATCTCCAAGCTGCGATACCCCGTCCAGGGCATCAAACCCTTGGAAAAGCGTGTGGCCTCACGCATTTGCGTGATGGCGGCCACCACTGGAGCGGACAGCAACCGGAAATCACCCGCTCCTTCCTGCAACTGAATGGAATCCACCAGTCGATTGAACACCCGATAAAACCAAGACGCCGTCGCCACCTTCAGCCGGGATTCCTCGTCACGATCGTCACGAACAGCCGTGACCACCTCAGCCCCGTCACGCCAGGCCGCCACCATCGCTGGAATGCGTTCTGGCGGGTGTTGCAGGTCTGAATCAATCAGCACTGCTGCAGAACACTCGCCGTCAACGTGGTCGAGGCCCGCCAGCATGGCTGCTTCCTTCCCGAAATTCCTTGTGAGCTCGAGGAGAACCACCCCAGCATTGGGGTGCTGGGCTTGCCACTGACGAATCACGGTCACCGTGGCATCGGACGAACCGTCATCGATTAACAGCAAACGATCCACCTCCGGCAGTGCGATCACCCGCTCGATAAACCGAGGAATCAACGTCTCTTCGTTGAAGCAGGCCGCGACGACCCAGAGAGCATTGCTAGCCATCACACGCCTCCGGTTCCGGCTGAACCGTAGAGCCACCCCGCTCAGTCATAGGCTCCAAGGGCTGAAGCACGATCACCCGTCATGGTCAAGTTCGAGAAGCTCACTGCCCCCAGCACAGGCACTGCGATCCGCTTCGAGAACGGTCAACCCGTAGTTCCCGATAATCCGATCATTCCATTTATTCGTGGTGATGGAACGGGGGTGGACATTTGGCCCGCCACCCAAAAGGTGCTCGATGCGGCTGTCGCCAAGGCCTATGGCGGCACCAAATCCATTGAGTGGTTCAAGGTTTATGCCGGTGACGAAGCCTGCGACCTTTACGGCACCTACCAGTACCTCCCTGAGGACACCCTGGAGGCAATCCGCACCTATGGCGTGGCAATTAAGGGGCCCCTCACCACCCCAGTGGGAGGCGGCATCCGCTCGCTGAACGTGGCCCTGCGACAAATTTTTGATCTGTATTGCTGCGTGCGACCTTGCCGCTACTACGCAGGCACCCCCAGCCCCCATAAGCGTCCCCAAGATCTGGACGTGATCGTTTATCGGGAGAACACCGAAGACATCTACATGGGGATTGAGTGGGAAGCCGACGATGCCGTTGGCCAAGAGCTGCGCCAATACCTCAACGACGTCGTGATCCCTGCCAACGGAAAGTTGGGCAAACGACAGATCCCAGAAGGATCAGGCATCGGCATCAAACCCGTGAGCAAGCACGGCAGCCAGCGCCACATTCGCAAGGCGATCCAACATGCCTTGCGGCTTGAGGGCAACAAGCGCCACGTCACCCTGGTGCATAAGGGCAACATCATGAAGTTCACGGAAGGGGCCTTCCGTGACTGGGGCTACGAGCTCGCCACCAGTGAATTCCGTGATGTATGTATCACTGAACGCGAGAGCTGGATCCTCGGCAACCTCGAGAAGGACACCAACCTGAGCGTGCAGGCCAACGCCCGCATGATCGAGCCGGGATACGACAGCCTCACTCCAGAGAAAAAGGCCGACATCGATGCAGAGGTGCAAG
>ERZ802822.283-NODE-283-length-36332-cov-7.233485_pt1 | contig 36332 bp, 36 predicted proteins | sample MGYA00345649_ERZ802822 | MGnify/ENA primary metagenome ERZ802822 (study PRJEB30503, sample SAMEA104212359) | marine metagenome | biome: Westerlies Biome; feature: [SRF] surface water layer (ENVO:00010504) within the epipelagic zone...; material: water...
GAATATTTACACCAGTGGCGCCTGTCTCAGATGAACCCACTGCGTCAATTAAAAATAAGTTGGGTAGATATTCCAAAATAGTATCTTTAATAGAAGGGCTAAAAACAGAGGCTGTACTTGAGAAAACAAATAATGATGAGAGGTCTAAGCCTTTTTTTAATGCTCCTGGCAGGGCGTCACAAAGGGGGCGCCCCATTGCATCTCCCATGATGGTAAGATTCATTACTTTCTCTTTTGCAACAATTTCCCAAATATAATCTGCATCAAATGAAGCTTGGTCATTGATTACTAGTTTCCAGCCAGAAAAGAATGAATTAAAAGACTGCCATTGAGCTCCCCCATGCATGAAAGGAGCTAATGCAAGAGCTACGGTTTGATCTTGTAGGCATTTATCTGCAAATGCTTCTGGTGTGGAATATTTTTCTCCTGTTACTGCATCAATCCCACCTCCAAGAGTCATTAGGACATCTTCCATACGCCAGACAACACCCTTAGGCATACCGGTGGTTCCACCTGTATAAAGTATATATTTATCATCGCCAGATCTTTCAACACTCAACCTTGATTGGCTTTCATTGGAGATAAGATTTTCAAAATCATGACTTTTTTCTATAACATCGTCAGCATCTGAATCATCATTAATACAAATAAAATCTTTTAGTATAGGCAGATCATTTTTAATATTGTTAAGTTTTGCACCAAATTGTTTATGATAAAAAATAGCTTCCATATCTGCGTTATCAATTAAGTACTTGAGCTCTTCTTCGACGTATCTATAATTAATATTTATGGGAATTGCACATAATTTATATGCTCCAAGCATGACTTCTAGCCACTCTATGCAATTGAAGGCATAGATTCCTATATGACTACCTTTTTTTATTCCAAGTTTTTTCAAGGCATTTGCTGCTTTATTTGTTCTTGCGTCTAACTCTTGATAAGTTAAACGAGTAGACCCAAGCACAACTGCTTCTCTGTCAGGAATTCTATCTACAACTCCTTCAAATATGTCAGCAGCATTAAATTCCATCAGACGTTTGAAGATTGATTTTCCCAATAGGGATCTCTTAACCTTCTTTTGTATAACTTGCCATTCTCGTCCCTTGGAAGCTTTTCAATAAAATCTATGCTTCTTGGTAGCTTCATTTTTGCTAGATTTTCCTGAGCAAACTTCATCAATTCAGCAAGTAATTCATTAGAAGAATCCAAATTTTGATTAAGCTCTACAACCGCTTTAACTTCTTCCCCCCATTCTTCGTTGGGAATTCCAAATACAGCAACATCAGCAACAGCAGGATGCATAAGAAAAGCGCTCTCAATTTCTGCTGGGTATATATTGGCTCCGCCTGAAATAATCATATCTATCTTCCTGTCGCATAAAAATAAATACCCTTCATTGTTTAAATACCCTATATCACCAACAGTAAAATAAACCTGATCATCAATGATAAGCCTTTCTTTCTTTGTTTTAATCTGATCTCCCTTGTACTCAAACTTAGTTGCTTCTCCTAGCTTCATATAGACCGTGCCTTGATTATCCGTGGAAACTTCGCTCCCGTCATCATTTATAATTTTAATATCTGCTCCCGGCCAAGCTTGCCCAACAGTTCCAGGAAATTTTGACCATGACTCAGCATCAACAACTGTTCCACCACCCTCTGTAGCTGCATAATATTCCCAAATAGAATTACCCCACCATTTAATCATTTCTTGTTTAGTATGAATTGGGCAGGGTGCAGCAGCATGAATCATGGCGCGTGTAGAGGAGCAGTCATATTTATTTTTAATTTCATCGGAAAGCTGCAACAGCCTATGAAATTGAGTAGGAACCATATGACTTGTTGTAACTTTATATTTGTCTATTAGGTATAGCATTTTTTCAGCTTCAAATTTCTCCATTAATACAACGGAATGCCCATAATGAAGGGCTGCCGTTGAATGAACTAGTACAGCAGTATGATATAAAGGAGATCCAACTATATGAACATTATTTTCTTGAGGCTGAATTCCAAAGAAGCTGAGTATCATGGCAAACATGCTCAAAATATCATCAGGCTCTCCTGGTACTAGAGATCTTTTTACACCCTTTGGCTTGCCAGTTGTTCCAGAGGTATAGTTCATGACTTGACCAGCAGTCCTATCTTCAGGATTAGAAACAGGATAAGAGGCTACAAAATCATCCAAACGAATAAAGCCTTCCATAACAGTTGTACTAATGCAGGCTTGAGCAGGAAAATTGATTGCTGATACTGCTTTTAAGCATGCTTCTTCCATTGCTGAAATTTCTCCAGAAGCTATAAAAGCCTTAGCTCCTGAGTCTTCTAAAATGTATGCAATTTCTGGTCCTGCAAGATGCCAATTGATTGGAACCATATAGAATCCTGACTGCGCACATGCCAGGTAAGCAATGTAATATTCAACTGAGTTGGGTAGGACAGTAGCAACTACATCACCTTTTTGCACACCAAAATCTCGAAGAGCATGAGTTAATTGATTGGTCTTTGCGAGCAATTCACCTCTAGTCCAGGCTTTCTCAGATGGATCTACAATAGCAATTTCATCTGGTTGAGAATTTGCAAATCTATAGAATCCTAATTCACTCATTTCTTTCCTCTAATTAATTCAAAATGTTTTAATAATTCTAACTTCGCTACTACATAAATGTAACCTTATTATTTATATTTATATGTAATAATATTTTCCAAATGGACAATCTGTTATCTAATTTTAGCCAAGAAACTTTATGGTTGTTAGTGGTTATCTATGACTTATCCTTGGCAATCTTTCTTTATAGATTTTTTGGAAAGTATGGTTTGTACTGCGCCGTTGTTCTCGGAATAGTGCTTGGCAATCTTCAGGGTGGGAAAGTAAGTGAGTTAAATTTATTAGGAATGCAATTTAATGTAAGTATGGGAGCAATTTTATACTCTGGAATTTATTTTGCCACAGACCTTCTTAATGAAAAGTTTGGAAAAGATGAAGCTAATCGGGCTGTAATGTTAGGTTTTGTGGCAAATATAGCGGTCATGCTTACATTGGTCCTTAGCACCAAATTTTTACCATCTGACCTGACCGGTTCTTCAGCAGAAGTTCATAATGCTATTTCAGTACTTGCATACTACTCTCCTATCTTTATTGTTGGTTCATTAACCGCATACCTTGTTAGTCAGAGATTTGATGTATGGTTTTTTCATTATTTAAAAAAATTAACAAATGGAAAAAAATTATGGCTTAGAAATAATCTTTCGACTATGGCATCTCAACTAATCGATACTCTAATTTATCAATTTACCTGGGTGCTAGCCACTGACTTAACATTTACCCAGGCCTTTGCTATTTCCATTGCAAAATATGTGATAAAAGTATTTATCGCATTGATAGATACGATTTTTATTTATTGGGTTAGAAATTGGGAAATTAAATCATAGCCAAGAAAGCTGCCGACATACATTATAATAGCTAAAACAATTTTTATAAAAATTCATGTCAAATAAATCAAAAGACGATTTAAAAAGGGAACTCTCAGCAGAGTCATACTATGTTACTCAAGAAAGTGGAACTGAACGACCATTTACTGGTCAATATTGGGATCATAATGAAGATGGGACTTATAAGTGCATTTGCTGCGGTGAAATATTATTTCAATCAAAAGCAAAATTTGATGCAGGCTGTGGCTGGCCAAGCTTTTTCGAAGCTAGTCAAAGTAAAAAAATTAATGAGTTAGAAGATAATTCACTGTTTATGAAAAGAATTGAGATTCAATGTTCAAACTGTAATGCTCATCTTGGTCACGTATTTAATGATGGCCCCCAACCAACTGGCTTAAGATATTGTGTAAATTCAGCATCTTTAGATTTTGAAAAAGATAATTCCTCAAATTAAGTGACGAACAAAACTCTTGAGCAATCAACTTTTTTCTCTACGATCAAGGTAGGAAGCTGGACTTTAGTTTCAAGGATAGCCGGTTTAGTAAGGGATATTTTTACTACCAGTCTTCTTGGAGCGACCTTTTTTCACGATATTTTTGTAGTTGTCTTAAAAATACCTAATGTATTTAGAAAGTTTTTTGCAGAAGGGGCATTTAGTCAGGCTTTTATTCCCATCTATTCAGAATATCTTGGTAAGAATGATGAAATCAAAAGTCAGGAATTCTTAAATTCTTTATTTGGAATATTGCTCACTGCACTTTTTATTTTTACAACGATAGCTTTATTGTTCGCACCAATTTTTATTTTTATATTTGCTCCAGGTTTTTATTTTGATGTTCAAAAGAAAGAATTAGCAATTGATCTTTTGAGAATTATGTTTCCTTATCTTGCATTAATTTCACTAGTTGCATTTGCAGCAGGCATTCAAAATTCTCATAACAAATTCTCCATTCCTGCGATCACACCTTTAATTTTTAATCTAAGTTTAATTGTTGCAGCTCTCTTGATTGCTCCCAGAATTGAACTACCGGTTATGGCTCTTGCATGGGGAGTATTACTCGCAGGCTTTCTTCAACTTATTTTTCAGATTGCACCTCTGGCAGCTATAAAAAAAATACCTGTACCCAAAATTAATCTAAAAAATTCTGGAGTAAAAAAGTTTTTTATATTAATACTTCCTGCAATTATTGCTGGAGGAATAGCTCAGATAAATCTTTTGGTTGATACTATTTTTGCCTCATTGCTGATTACAGGAAGCCCAACTTGGCTATATGTATCTGATCGCTTAATACAATTTCCAATGGGAATTTTTGCAATTGCCATTGGAACAGTCTTGTTGCCAAATTTATCAAAGGCATATGCTCAAAAAAATACGCAGCTTTTTATTACTCAGCTTGAGAAAGCATTTAAGTCAATCTTCTATTTGGCTGTTCCGTCAGTAATCGGATTAATCTTATTCGCATCTCCCTTGCTTGCTACTATTTTTCAAAGAGGAGCTTTTTTATGGGTTGATGTTCATCAAGCGAGCCTAAGCTTAATAGGTTTTGCATTTGGCTTACCTTTTTTTATGGCTATGAAGGTATTAGTTCCTGCGTTTTTCTCTCGACAAAATACTAAAACACCGATGATTGTTGCAATGATAAGTTTAATCTTGAACATTATTCTCAATTACTTATTAGCATTTTATTTCGAATTGGGTCATTTAGGCCTTGCAATAGCAAGCTCTATTTCGGCAATTATAAGCGTTGCTATTTTGAGTATATTTTTAAGAAATGATGGCTTGATTGCCCTTAAAGAAATTTTTAATCCTTTTGTATTTCAAGTATTTATTGCCAGTTCTGCTCTAACTGTCTTTTTATCAGTTTTCAATCAGTATATTAATTTTGAATCTCTTACTGAAATTCAAAGATTATCTCATCTCACATTAGCCGTCTTGTGTTCACTGTTCATCTATTTTGGGGTAAGTTTAATGTTAGGCATTCGATTAAAACACTTTAGATAATGTATTTAATTAGAGGGATAGGTAATTTAGAAACTTTCAATAAAAAGTTTCCTAATCAAATGATGAGTGGAACCATTGGAAACTTTGATGGTCTTCATCTTGGTCATCAAGCGATCCTTAGTCAGGTAAAAGATAAGGCTAGTAAGAGCTCAAGTGCATCTTTGGTAATTTTTACAGAACCGCATGCCTCTGAATATTTTGCTGCTGCTGACGCTGGCTCCATCCCACCCCCAAGAATCTGTCCGTGGAGAGAAAAAGTAAAATTGTTAAAAAACTTTGGAATAGACTTTGCATTCTTTCTTCAATTTAATAAATCTCTTAAAACCATGACGCCACAGATTTTTTTGGACGACGTAATCGCACATTTGAACTTAAAACATTTAATTATTGGTGATGATTTCAGGTTTGGCGCTCAAAGAGCTGGCGATTTTGATTTATTGAAAAACTGGGGTGAGATCAATGGAACTAATGTTATTGCTCATGAAACTGTTTCAAATAATGGAATTAGAATTAGTTCAACCAGAATCAGAGAGGCTTTGCTGAATAATGATTTTGATTTAGCAGCAAAATTGCTCGGACGCCCCTATACTTTTTCAGGAAAAGTCGTTTTTGGTCAACAACTGGGAAGAACTATAGGAGTACCAACAGCAAACCTGTGGATCCCAAAACAAAGATTACCAATTTCTGGTGTTTATGCTGTAAAGTGCCAGCTTGCTGGAAAGATTCTGAATGGGATAGCAAACATGGGCATTAGACCAACCGTTGATGGATCGAAGCCAGTTCTTGAAATTCATATATTTAACTTCAATAAATCTATATATGGAGAAAGATTGACTATAGAATTTAAAAATAAGCTTCGTGATGAAAAGAAGTTTGATAATATTGACTTACTAAAAAAGCAAATTCTTAAAGACATAAATCAAGCTAAAAAAATACTGGAATAATTCCCTATGAGCAAAGAGTATCGGGATACTTTAAATCTCCCTCAAACTGATTTATCTATGAAAGCTGGTTTGCCCAATAAAGAGCCAGAGATATTAGCATTTTGGAACTCAATTAATCTCTACCAAAAAATTCGAGAGCAGAATAGAGGGAAAGAACAATTCATTCTTCACGATGGCCCTCCATACGCTAATGGAGATATTCACTTAGGTCATGCTGTTAACAAAACACTTAAAGATATTACAGTAAAATTTCAAAGTTTTATGGGCAAAGATGCGCCCTATGTTCCTGGCTGGGATTGTCATGGCCTCCCAATTGAATTAAACGTTGAAAAGAAACATGGAAGGGGAAGCGATCTTGTAAGAGATAAAACCACATTTATAAGAGCTTGTAGAGAATATGCTCAATCTCAGGTTGATAAACAAAAAGAAGATTTCGTTCGGCTGGGAGTATTGGGAGATTGGGAAAATCCATACTTATCTTTACAAAAAACTTTTGAGGCCGATACTGTTCGTGCTTTGGGCAGGATTATAGCTAATGGACACCTTGAAAAAGGAGAAAAGCCTGTTCATTTTTGCATGGACTGCAGATCAGCTTTAGCTGAGGCTGAAGTAGAATATATGGACAAACAGTCTCATTCAATTGATGTAAAGTTTGAGGTTTCGCCTCAATCAATTGAGTCAGTATTAGAATCTTTTCAAGTTAAAGGAATTAAAGAAGTTCACTTTGTAATATGGACAACAACTCCTTGGACTATTCCATCGAATGTAGCTGTTTGCATTCATGAAGAGATTGAATATGTTCTTGTAAGGGGAGGAAATGCAAATTTTATTATTGCAAGGGACCTTATGGATGCATGTTCTGAGAGGTGGGATCTAGAATTAGAAATTCTTGGCTCTGTCCTTGGAAAAGATATTAAAAATATCACAATGAAACATCCATTATACAAAAGAGAGTCAAAACTTCTCCATGGAGATCATGTTACTACTGAGAGTGGTACAGGTTGCGTTCATACTGCGCCAGCTCATGGATTAGATGATTATTTTATATGCATTAAGCATGGGCTAGAGTCTGTAAAGGCATTAGATAATCGCGGTCTTTTTAGAGAAGAATATGGACCTCTTAGCGGTTTGAGTACCAAAAAGGGCGATCCTATTGTTATTGAATTGCTTGAGAAAAATGAGGCATTGCTTGCATCTAAGCCATACGATCACTCTTACCCTCATTGTTGGAGGCATAAATCACCAGTAATTTTTATGTCAACGCCTCAGTGGTTTATTTCTATGAAAAAATCTGGGCTGATTGACGGAGCAATAAATGCTGTCACCAATGTAAATTGGGAGCCAAGTTGGGGTGAAGAAAGAATTCTTTCTATGCTCGAGGATCGCCCAGATTGGTGCATTTCAAGGCAAAGAAACTGGGGCGTTCCAATTACACTAATTATTCATAATGAGACTGGTGAGGTTCATCCAAAACAAAATCTTCTTTTCAATCAAATTGCAGATGTCATTGAAGAGGAGGGCATTGAGGGCTGGGATAATTTGGAGCTAGATACATTAATTGATGATGCAGAGTCTTACTCAAAGGTTCACGATACGTTGGATGTTTGGTTTGATTCGGGCGTTACTCATATGTGCGTATTGGATAAACTCTATGGTGCAGATGTGATTGCTGACTTATATTTAGAAGGTTCAGATCAGCATAGAGGATGGTTTCAATCATCTCTGTTGACGGGTATTGCAACCAATGGAATGGCACCATATCGGTCTGTTTTAACCCATGGATTTGTAGTTGATGAAGAGGGCAGAAAGCAGTCTAAGTCTTTAGGTAACACCATATCACCTCAAAAAGTTTGGGACACATTAGGTGCAGATATTTTAAGGTTATGGATTGCTTCTACAGATTTTAGGAGTGAGATGGTTGCTTCTGATGAAATATTTAAAAGAGTAGCCGATCAGTACAGAAGAATAAGAAATACATTTAGATTTTTACTTGGAAATATAAATGACTTTGATGCGACAAGTGATTCAATTGAGTTAGATAATTTACTCGAGTTAGATAAATGGATTCTGTCTGAGCTCGCTCTATTGCAAGAAGACATCCTCGGACTATATAAATCATATTCATATCATCAAGCTATGCAGCGTATTCACAACTTTTGTGTAAATCAATTAGGAGGCATTTACCTTGATATTATAAAAGATAGGCAATACACAACCCAGAAAAATTCAGAAATAAGACGATCTGCGCAAACAGCAATGAAAATTATTATTGATCAATTAGTTGTTTTAGTCTCCCCTGTTTTATCTTTTACTGCTGAAGAAATTTGGCAAGGAAACGACTTTCTTTTAGCTGAGGCTGACTCAGTTTTCTTAGCAACCTTAAAGACTCTTAAGGACTTTGATAGCGATTTATCAAATGAAGATTGGGCAAGGCTCCTAAAAATAAAGGATGAAGTTAATCAAGCAATTGAGGATGCAAGAAGTTCTGGAATAATCAAGGGTTCGCTCGATGCTTCTATTGAGCTAAAACTTGAAGTGAAGGATTTTGAGTTAATTGAAAAGTTTGCCAGCGAAATACATTTTTTCTTTATAGTTTCTCAATGCGTCATTTCTAATGGAGATTCTTTTGGTGTTTCTGTGTTCATGGCATCCTCAGAAAAATGTGTAAGATGTTGGCATAGACACGAATCGGTTGGCTCTAGCAAGAAACATCCAGAATTATGCAACAGATGCGAGCAAAATATTGAAGGTCCTGGAGAGGATAGAAGATTTGCTTAATATTAAAAACGGCTATTTTATAATATTTCTTCTTATAGCATTCGATCTTTTATCGAAGTATTTAGCTGAACAGTACTTAGTCTTTGGGCAAGCAATACCCCTAATTTCAATAATAGACTTGTTATTGGTTTATAACTCTGGAATAGCTTTTAGCATTTTCGATGTTAATAATTGGATGGTAAGTTTGGGCCTATCAATCCTTGGATTAATAATTGTGGTGTATCTTCATTCATTATACCTAGAGCAAAAATCACAAATTAATCGTATTGCCTTTATTCTGATTATTTCTGGAGCGCTTGGAAATATAATAGATAGATTATTTGATGGCGTAGTAACGGATTTTTTATTTTTTCATCTTGGCAAGACCTCGTTCTTTATTTTTAATTTTGCAGATGCATTTATTTCTATTGGGGCCATCTTATTTTTCATTATGGAAATTAAAAAATATCTCTATAATACCGAGTCATGAAAACAAAAATCCTTTTGGCTAATCCCAGAGGCTTCTGTGCAGGTGTAGATCGAGCAATTGATATAGTCAATCAAGCACTTCACAAATTTGGTCCACCCATTTATGTCCGTCATGAGGTTGTTCACAACAAGACGGTCGTGGAGGAATTAAAATCTAAGGGAGTGATATTTGTTGATGAGCTGAGTGAGGTTCCTGAGTCTTCATACATTATTTTCAGCGCACATGGAGTGTCAGAAAAAGTTGAAAAAGAACCTGAAATATATAATTTGGTTTCATTTGATGCTACTTGCCCACTGGTTACTAAAGTTCATAGTGAAGTAAAAAGACATGTCAGAGCTGGAAGAGATATAGTTTTAATAGGACACGAAGGGCATCCAGAAGTTGAGGGCACTCTAGGAAGACATAATCCAGTAAATTCAAAAAGTAATATTTATCTTGTTCAAGATGAGAAGGAAGCAAATTCACTTAATGTCTCCCAACCAGAAAACTTAACTTATGTTACCCAAACAACTCTAAGTCTTGACGATACAATCTCTATTGTTGAAATTTTAAATAAACGATTTCCAGAAATACATAAACCTAAGAGTGATGACATTTGTTATGCAACTCAAAATAGGCAGGACGCTGTAAAGCAGTTAGCGCTTGAGAGTGAATTCATTATTGTTATAGGCTCAAGAAATAGCTCAAATTCTAATCGCCTGAAAGAATTGGCTGAGAAATGTGGAGCCAGTTCCATTTTAATTGACGACGCTGAGGAGTTAGATTTTGAGATTCTGTCAAAATATAAAAGTATTGGTATAACTGCTGGTGCATCCGCACCAGAATCAATTGTTCAAAATGTTGTTCGAGTTGTAAGCAATACTTTAAATGCTTCTACTGAAGAATTGGGAGAAAACAAAGAAAATATATATTTCAGGTTACCGCCAGAGCTGCGTTGATGCCTTAAATAAAAATTTTATCTCCAAAAAATGATCTATTACACTGTTTGAATGTTTAGAAAAAAAATATGAAAGCCCTTAACGGCATTATTGATAAGGCTGAATTTTACTCATCACCAAATTGCGATAGCAGACCAGATAATATAGATATTGATTTATTTGTTATTCACGCTATAAGTCTGCCACCAGGCGATTACAATACTCAGCTCATCAAAGATCTTTTCTTAAATAATTTAGATCCTGGCAGTAATGAGTTTTTAAAATCTATTGAAAATCTTAAAGTATCCTCTCATTTCCTAATAACCAGATCAGGAAATTTAATCCAATTTGTTCCGATACACAAAAGGTCGTGGCATGCTGGCAAATCGAGTTTTCAAGGACGAACAAATTGTAATGATTTTTCGATTGGTATTGAGTTAGAGGGTTGTGACAATGAGGAATTTACATCCAAGCAATACGATGCTTTATCAGAGCTTATTCATTTTTTATCTGATAGCTTAAAAATAAATAAAAATAATATTGTTGGCCATTCCGAGATAGCACCTGAACGAAAAACAGATCCAGGACCATATTTTGACTGGAACCTATTAAAATCAATGTTATGAATAAAAAGTTATTGGGAATTTTACTGCTTGGCTTTGCCTCAGGTCTTCCCTATATGCTTGTTTTTTCAACGCTTTCTGCATGGCTAAGAGATGTGGGAATTTCCTTAACCGAGATTGGATTCTTTGCTTGGTTGGTTTTGACATACTCATTAAAATTCTTGTGGGCACCATTTGTTGACAGATATTCAGTAATTGGTTTTGGGTTTTTTGGCAAAAGAAGAGGCTGGATTCTTTTTTCTCAATTTATGATATTTTGCTCGCTACTTGGCATGAGTTTTATTGACCCACTGCAGAATATAAAAGCTTTGGCATTGATTGCATTTTTTGCCGCTTTTTTTGGTTCCATTCAAGATGTTGCTATTGATGCTCTAAGAATTGAGATCGGTGATGCAAAAGAGCAGGGTAATTTAGCAGCCAGCTATCAACTTGGATACAGAATCGCAATTCTTGTGGCCACCTCTATGGCATTAATCTTTGCTGATTTGATGGATTGGGCATATGTATATCAATTAATGGGTTTTTTAATGTTTGTAGGGGCAGCAGGCGCATTAATTTGCAACGAACCAGTAAATAATGATATTGCTTTGTTAAGATTTGATGAGGCTCTAGTTGAATCAATAAAAGATTTTTTTTCTAGGTTTGGCCTTTGGGCATCGGCATTATTACTCTTGATTATTTCTACCTATAGATTAACCGATATTGTAATGGGGCCAATGGCAATGCCTTTTTACTTAGACTTAGGATTTTCAAAAACAGAAATTGGTGCATTAGTTAAAACCATTGCTCTTTTTGGTTCAATTTTTGGTTTTTTTGTAGGCGGTCTTTTAATAAAAAAACTTTCTTTATTTAACGCTCTTTTAATTGGGGGCATCAGCGTTCTTCTTACAAACTTATTTTTTGCATTTGTTGCTAGCTCAAATGCAAATCTTTCGCTGTTATCATTAATTGTTGGCTTGGATAGCTTTGCAGCAGGTTTAGTTGGCACAGTAAACATAGCTTTTTTAACAAGTTTAGTTTCAAAAAAATATACAGCTGTGCAATATGCTTTACTTACATCTTTTATGATGCTGCCAGGAAAATTTTTCAGTGGTTTTTCTGGAGTGTTGGCTGATTATTATATATCGATAACAAATCTCCAGATGGGCTGGACATACTTTTTCTATACAACAACTGTTATGTCTATTCCTGCTTTGTTGTTAATTGTCATTTACCAAAGAAACCATGCAAATAATTCGGCTTAGTTCCAGAATTATTCTTGGCATTTCAGTTCTATTTATTTCGATACTTTCAGTTCAAGAGATTAATATTGAATCGACGGTAAATTTGAATAACAAATTTCTACATTTTGGTTGTTTTGCATACCTGACTGTTATTTTTTGGCTGAGTAGAATTATCAACAAGGAATTCTGGGTTTATGCTATAGTCCTCGGCTACGGAATTTTGATTGAAATAGTACAGATATATTTACCTTATCGATCTTTTGAATTTTTAGACATTTTTGCTGATTTTTTAGGAATATTAGCAGGTAACTTCTTAATATTTTTTTTAAAAGATTTATATCCTAAGTATTGAATTAAGATTTTTAAACCTTACATAATTTATATTCTTTAGTTATAGGGACTGAAGGAACTTTAAAGCAGGAGAGATGCAATGAAATTGAAACCTTTACACGATAAAGTTTTAGTTAAAAGAACAGATGAAGAACAAACTACACCAGGCGGTATTGTTTTACCTGGTTCAGCAACAGAAAAGCCTTCTCAAGGTGAAGTTGTGGCAGTTGGCCCCGGCAAAAGACAGGATAACGGAGACGTTGCTCCAATGGGAGTGAAAGTTGGCGATCTTGTAATTTTTGGTCAATACGGTGGCAACGAAGTAAAAATTGATGGTGATGAATATCTTATCCTCGGTGAGGGTGATATTTACGGTATTTTCAGTTAAACAATTTAATTAATATTTAGGAGAGAAAAGAATGTCAGCTAAAGATGTAAAATTTGGGGATTCAGCAAGAGTTAAAATGCTTCAGGGCGTAAATATACTTGCCGATGCGGTTAAAGTTACCCTAGGACCTAAGGGAAGAAATGTTGTTTTAGATAAATCGTTTGGTGCGCCAACCGTAACAAAAGATGGTGTTTCTGTTGCTAAAGAAATTGAGTTAGAAGATAAGTTTGAAAACATGGGAGCACAGATGGTCAAGCAGGTCTCCTCACAAACGTCTGATGAGGCTGGTGATGGAACGACTACTGCTACTGTTCTTGCTCAATCTATTGTTAACGAAGGACATAAATCAGTTGCTGCAGGAATGAATCCGATGGATCTCAAAAGAGGCATTGATAAAGCAATAGCCACTGCTGTTGAATTTGTGGAAAAATTGAGCGTTCCGTGTTCAGATGATAATACCATTTCACAAGTTGGAACTATTTCAGCTAATGGTGACCAAGATGTTGGTGGAATTATTGCTGAGGCAATGGAAAAGGTAGGAAAAGAAGGGGTTATCACTGTTGAAGAAGGAAACGGTATTGATAATGAGCTTGATGTTGTTGAAGGCATGCAATTTGATCGAGGTTATCTCTCTCCTTATTTTGTTACCAATCAAGACAACATGACATCTGAGCTTGAGAACCCTTTTATCTTGTTGCATGATAAAAAAATATCAAACATTAGAGATATGCTTCCATTGCTCGAATCAGTTGCAAAGGCAGGAAGACCCTTACTAATAATTGCAGAGGACATTGAAGGCGAAGCTTTAGCAACATTAGTTGTCAATAATCTTCGTGGAACTGTTAAGGCTGCTGCTTGTAAAGCTCCTGGCTTTGGTGATAGAAGAAAAGCCATGCTTGAAGACATCGCCATTCTAACTGGTGGAACAGTTATATCTGAAGAAGTAGGACTATCTTTGGAAGGTGCCACTGTTGAAGATTTAGGGACTGCAAAAAGAGTATCCTTAGATAAAGACAACACCACAATTGTTGACGGAGCAGGTGATCAGAAAGCAATCGTCTCAAGAGTTAACCAAATCAGAACTCAAATTGAAGACACTTCATCAGATTATGATAGAGAAAAATTGCAAGAGCGAGTTGCAAAACTAGCTGGCGGAGTTGCAGTCATTAAAGTTGGTGCTGGGTCAGAAATTGAGATGAAAGAGAAAAAGGCAAGAGTTGAGGACGCTTTGCATTCAACACGAGCTGCCGTAAAAGAAGGCATTGTTCCTGGTGGAGGCGTTGCATTGGTAAGAGCTCTAGACTCATTAACGAAGCTAACTGGCGATAATGATGATCAGAATGTTGGTATCAATATTGTAAGAAAGGCTTTTGAATCTCCATTGAGACAAATTGCTGCAAATGCCGGTGAAGAATCATCTGTTATTGTTGCAAAAGTAATTGAAGGCAAGGGATCATATGGTTTTAATGCTGCCAATGGTGAATATGGCGACATGATAGAAATGGGTATTCTTGATCCTGCAAAAGTCACTAGAACTGCTTTGCAAGCAGCAGGTTCAGTTGCAGGCATGATGATTACTACTGAAGCAATGGTTACTGATATGCCTCAAGATGATAGTGCAGCTCCAGCGATGCCTGATATGGGTGGCATGGGCGGAATGGGCGGTATGCCAGGCATGATGTAATAAGAAACTTTTCAATATTAATAACGGGGATTTATCCCCGTTTTTTTTATTAGATTTAAACTATAATTTCCTTTAGTATATAAGTACCACAATTTAGAGGAGTCGTAATGGATTTATTAACTGATCAAGCTTTTTTCAGATCATTTCACATTCTTTTTGGGATAGCATGGATTGGCCTTTTATATTATTTTAATTTTATTCAAACAGAATACGTCAAAGTTGCAGACCCTGAAGCTAAATCAGACGTTATGAAAAAATTAGCTCCAAATGCACTTTGGTGGTTTAGATGGGCAGCATTTTTTACATTCTTAACAGGCTTAATACTTTTCTATCAAATTACAGCAAGAATTGGAACCGAAATACTTCTTGGTGCAGTTATGGGAACGCTGATGATGCTTAACGTTTGGGGTATTATTTGGAGAAATCAAAAAATTGTACTTGGAATGAAAGAGGGTGATGTTGCCGTAGCTGCAGCAAAAGCTGGTTTAGCTTCACGAACAAATACTTTGTTTTCAGTGCCAATGTTAATGTATATGGTTTATTCAGCTCACGCTTCTGGTTCTTACCTAGCATTGGATAGTTGGAGCAGCACAAGTCTAATCGTTGGCCTTTTAATAATTTTTGCTATTGAAGCTAATGCAATATGGGGAAAAATGCTACCACCTATCGCTAGTGTGCGAGCAGTTATAGCTTCATCTTTTGTTCTAGCAGTAATTTTAAAATTAGTTACTGATCTTTTATAATTTCTAGATCTTGTTAGGGAGCCTTGGCTCCCTTTTTTATTTTAATTTTAGAAATTAGGTTGTCCTCTAATTCCAAAATTTCAAATCTATAATCCTCTATTTCAATGCACAAGTTAGCTTGAGGAATCTGATCAAGATACTCAGTCATTAATCCATTGATTGTCTTAGAGCTTTCTTCTGGTATTTTCCAATTAAGATAATTATTTAAATCTCTTATTTTTGAATTACCATCCGTTAGAATTGCGCCACCTTTAAGTTTAGTAAATTCTTTTTCTAACTCATCTTTTTCACCACCAAACTTCCCAACTATTTCTGTAAAAATATCTTCCATTGTCAGTAAGCCTTGAATTTCTCCATACTCATCAACAACCAATGAGAGATTATTATCTTTTTGCTGAAACTGATTTAATTGAGTGGAAATAGTAGTACTTTGCGAGATAAATGTTGTTTCAAGAAGGATATTCTTTACATCTAATCTAGCCTCCAAAGCCTCTATAAACTGATATGAGTCTTTCAGATGAAGCATACCTATAATGTTATCAATTGATTTTTTAAAAACAGGGAGTCTACTGTAATAAGATGACTCAATAATCTTTTGTGCCTCGTCAAGACTTTGTGTTATGTCTATTCCAATTATCTCTGCATGCGGAGTCATAATATCTTCAACAGTTAATTCTTCCATTCCCAAGATTGAGGAAAGCATTTCCCGAGATTGCTCGGGTATCAAATCTCCATGTTCATCAAGCAGTGTCCTTAATTCATCCGAATTTAAATTATCATTTGTAGCAGATCCAAGCGGATCAACATTAAAAATTTTTAGAAGCCTCGAGCTTACTATGTTTGTTAACCAAACTAGAGGCTTTAGAAGAATTACAAGTATTTTTAACATCCAAGATGACTTGGTCGCAAAACTCTCAGGGTAAACACTTGCAATAGTTTTTGGAGTTATTTCAGAAAAAATTAATATCACTAAGGTTAAAATAATTGAGCCTAACAAAACATTTCCGTCAAAATAATCAATCATCATGATTGTGACAATTGCGGAAGCTAGAATGTTGGCAAAATTATTACTTATTAGAATTGATGAAAGTAATATATCTGGTCTTTGAAGAAGTTTTAATGCTCTTTTTGCACCCTTTGCATCTTTAGATAAGTTACGTAATTTAACTTTGTTTGATGCCATCATCCCAGTCTCAGAACCAGACGAAAATGCAGAAAAAATTAGCAGCACAAAAAGAGCTAAGAATAAAAAAGAAATAGAGTTAGCGCCCAAGGAATTTTATATGTAGTTAATTAAAATAATGGAGTTACCAAAATAAGCTAAAAGAACCATAGCAAAAGAAAAAATAGTTCCTCTTACTGCATATCGGACTTTCAAGTGAGCATATTTTACTCCTAAAAAGGTAAGCATATAAATAATTAAAGCAAATGCAGTAAAAATAATTTTAAAAATTAATTCTATATCTAGATCCCCAAGAACCAAAAGACCAGAAATAAGTGAAAGCACTAATCCAAATAGTCCAAAGCCTATCAATGTAAATATTTCGTTATATTCCCTTTCAACAGATTTTGTATTTGTGCCAATTTCACCTTTTTTAATTTTTGTTATGTGCCTTTCAAGCAGTGTCGTTTCTAAAAATGTAACAATCAATATTACAATACTAAAACTAGTTGCAGAAAGATGAGCTGCTAAAAGCGATGCTCCCTCACGCATTATCATGAGACTCACAATTATTAGCAATGCCACAAATAAGCCTATATATACTTGCTTAGCAGAGGTTAATATAGTTCTAGATGCAAAATAGGTTAATAGAGCTATTAATGTTGTTATGGGGAATGTCAAAATCTTATTTTTTTGTAATCTTTATATATTAACACTATCAAATTCGTCAAGGTTAACCTAAAATACACACCTTTTAAAATACAATGAATAATTTTTTATTATGGTAGTAGTTAGACTTGCAAAAAGCGGAGCCAAAAAGAACCCTTATTTCTTTATAACGGTAGCTGACTCCAGAAAACCAAGAGACGGCGCATATATCGAACGTCTAGGTTTTTTTAATCCTTCCGCAAAAGGTTCCGAGGAAAGAATGAGGTTTAATATTGAAAGATTAGATCATTGGATTGCTCAAGGTGCTCAATTATCGGATAAGGTTAATGAGTTAGCGAAAGACGCAAGACTTTCTCCAGAAGACCTTCAGACAAAACTTGATGCAAGAAAAGATAAAAGATCCCAAAAGAAAGATGCAATCAAAGCAAAAAAAGTTGCTGAGTTAGAGGCACAAGCTAAAGAGGCTGCAGCCGCTGAAGAAGCTGCCGCTGAAGAAGCCCCAGCCGAAGAAGCTCCAGCCGAAGAAGCCCCAGCAGAAGAAGCTGCCGCTGAAGAAGCCCCAACAGAAGAAGCTCGAGCCGAAGAAGAATCTACGTCAGAAAAATCTGAAGAAGAGTCTTCAGATGATGAGAAAAAATAGCTCCATAGATACATCACTATTTATCCTCATTGGTAAAATAGGTAAAACTAGAGGTCTAAGAGGAGAATTTTTCCTTAGACCCTTTTCCGAAACTATAGACACCTTCCTTTCTTTTAAAAAATTTTACGTCCTTGAATCATCAATGATGCAGGAAGTTGATTTTGAATACTTGAAAGAAAGCAATACAAATATTATTGCAAAATTAAGATCAATCAATGATATCGATGAAGCGAAAGCATTTGGTCAAAAAAACATATACATACTTAAATCAGAGCTTCCTGAGCTAGAAAAAGATGAGGCTTATTGGTTTGAGTTAGAAAAAATGAAGGTTATAAATTTAGAGGGTCACCAATTAGGACATGTGGCATCTGTAAATAATTTTGGAGCAAATGACGTTCTTGAGGTCACAAAAGGAAATCAAACTCTTTTGATCCCATTTATTAAAAATAGGATAATTATTTCAATTAATAAACCAGAAAATTCTATTCTTGTTGATTGGCAAGAAGATTATTAATCCTAATGAATATTAATATTATTACTCTATTTCCAGAAATTTTTAATTCATTGAATTATGGTTTGCTTGGACAAGCAATCAAAAGAAAGGATATTAACGTAAATATATTTAATTTACGTGATTATCAGCTTAATAAGCATGGTCAAGTAGATGATAAGCCATATGGTGGTGGTGAAGGTATGGTTCTTATGGCTGAGCCTTTAGAAGACTGCCTTAAAAGTATTTCAACTGACAGCCTTGGAAGAGTGCTTAATCTATCTCCTCAGGGCAGTCTTTTAAATCAAAAAAAAGCTAAAGAATTATCAAAGCTAAAAAATATTACAATCATTTGTGGAAGATATGAGGGCATTGACGAAAGATTTATATCGCAATATGTTGATGAGGAAATCTCCGTTGGAGATTTTATTTTAAGTGGGGGAGAGTTTGCAGCATTAACATTAATCGATTCATTCTCAAGATTTATTTCAGGAGTTATTGGCAATGAGAAATCAGTAGAGCAAGATTCATTTAGTGATGGTCTTCTCAAAGGACCAGTATTTACAAGACCAGAAAATTTTAACTCTGAAACTGTGCCTGATATTTTAATGTCTGGAGATCACAAAAAAATAAAAGAATGGAGAGAAAATCAGTCATTAATTAGGACTTTTAAGAGAAGACCTGAGTTATTAAAAAACGAAAAATTAACAAAAAAACAAAAAAAACTCTTGGAAGATTTGCCTTCTAAGCGTATCCTATAGCTCATTTTTTAGGCAAAATCATGGCAGATAAAGATAACGAAAATAATGATGTATCAACAGATGAAAATGTTGATACAGAAAATACTACCTCTGATGAATCTCATGCAAATGAGACCTCTGATGTATTAAATAAATCTGTTGAAGCAGGCTCAGAAGCTGCGCCTCTAGAGGATGGAGTTCAAAAAGAAGAAACAGAAGAGCCCGCGGATGAAGTTGAGGCTACCTCTTCTGAGGAAGCTGAAGTAGAGGTTGCGCCAATAACCACTGATGAAAAAACACCTGCTCAAATTATCGAATCATTTGAAGCCAGTCAATTAAAGGATGATGTACCTTCTTTTAGACCTGGTGATACCGTTGTAGTCTCAGTAAAGGTTCGAGAAGGAGATAGGACTAGACTTCAGGCCTTTGAGGGAGTTGTAATGAATATCAAAAATGCTGGCTTAAACTCAGCGTTTATAGTTAGAAAAATCTCAAGTGGAATTGGCGTTGAAAGAACATTTCAGCTTCATAGTCCAATGATCGATTCGATTGCAGTAAAAAGAAAGGGCGATGTAAGACAGGCTAAACTTTATTACCTGCGTGAGAGATCTGGAAGATCTGCAAGAATCAAAGAAAGATTAGATTAATCTCATGTCATCTGATTTTAAAAAGAATCAGCACATAGATTATTTTTTATCAAATCTTCGTCTTGAAAAAGGCTTATCCGAAAACACTATAAAAGCATACTCAAACGATTGCCTAGCCTTTAACAAGTGGATTTTGCATTCAAGAAATTCTGAACTAATAAAGGCGTGTGAAGAGGATATAAGGCAATATCTTAATCACTTTCAAAAACTCAATTTATCTCATACAACTATCAATAGAAAGCTTTCCTCGCTGAAGCATTTATTTAATTTTTTAACCAAAAAGCGACTTTTAGTATCTAATCCAGTGATAAATTTTTCAGGATTAAAGAGTGCTAAACCTTTACCAAAATCTTTATCAATAATTGATGTTAATAGTCTTATTAACTCACCTGATTGCTCAACTTTTATAGGGTTAAGGGATAGAGCCATGCTTGAACTTATGTATGCTACAGGTGTGAGAATTAGTGAATTAATAAATTTGCAATATAGCAATATTGATTTAAATAGATCTTTGATTAAAGTTATGGGAAAAGGTGGTAAAGAAAGAATGATTCCATTTGGAGATAACGCATTATCTTGGTTAATTGACTACATTGAGCATAGAAGAAAAAATAATCTGTCTCTTAATTCAAGAGATTTTTTTATCAGTAAACAAGGAAAAAAAATAACTCGCCAAGCTTTTTGGCATAGGGTTAAACAATATCTAGTAATGACAGGTCTTCCCATGGATGTTTCACCCCATACTCTAAGACATGCATTTGCAACACATTTATTAAATAACGGAGCAGATTTAAGATCTGTCCAAATGTTGCTTGGCCATAGTGATCTATCCACCACTCAGATATATACTCATATAGCCAAGCAAAGACTTAGCGATATGGTAAAAGAGCATCATCCTAGGGGTTAATCTATTATGAAATTATTATTGTTTTTGTTTTTTTTAATTTTCTCTTTTGAATCCTATTCAGACGAGTCAAAGATTATTGCTAGTATAAATAAGGTTCTTCCCGAGGGCATGTCTGTTCAAAACATTAAAAAGTCCCAGATAGAAAATTTATATATTGTTGATATTGGCGACTTACAACCCATTTACGCATCTAAAGATGGAGAATTCTTTTTTTATGGCGAGCTGTACGCAATTAACGACGACAAGTTACAAAATACAACCAAGGATGAGGTTAATTTAAAGAGAAAAAATATTTTAGACCAGGCGTTAACCGCGGATGATTTTATTAGTTTTAAAGCTGCAAGTGAAAAGTATCAAGTAACAATATTTACTGATATAGATTGTGGCTATTGCAGAAAATTTCATAATGAGATGGAAGATTTTAATAATCTAGGAATTAGTGTTAATTATGTGGCATTTCCCAGATCTGGTTTAGATTCACCCTCTTACAATAAAATTGTTACTGCTTGGTGCTCAAATTCACCAAAAGAGGCTTTAACTCAGATGAAGCAAGGCATGGAGGTCACATTATCCATGTGCCAAGAGCATCCAGTGGAAAAGCATTATATGCTTGGCCAAAAGATTGGCATTACAGGTACTCCAGCTATAATTAAAGCTAATGGAGAGTTACTTCCAGGATATCTTTCCCCAGCAGAGCTCTTGAACAGATTAAATTAACTATGACTAAATTAAAAATAGGTATTTGTGGTTGGGGCAATGTTGCGACCGGTTTATATGAGCAGCTATCAAGTGGTAATGATATTTATTCTGATTGGGAGATATCATGCATTGGAGCAAGACGAGATAATCCCAGATGTAATCCTGGGTCTACAAAAATCCTCAGAGACATCTTTGCAGTAATTGATGAAGATATTGACGTACTTGTTGAACTAATTGGGGGAGTTGAAACGGCGAAAGATCTAATAACTCAAGCTCTCAATTCAGGCAAGCATGTAGTTACCGCTAACAAGGCAGTTATTTTTGAGCACGGCGAAGATTTAATTAACTTGGCTAAAAAAAATCATGTGAGATTATTATTTGAATCTGCTGTCTGTGCTGGCACCCCGGCCATTAAAATGCTCTCAAACGATTTAGGTGCAAACAAAGTTTCTAAAGTTGCCGGCATGCTTAACGGCACAACAAATTTTATTCTTAGTAACATGGAAGAGGGCGCATCTTATGATGATGTTTTAATGGAAGCGCAAGAAAAGGGTTATGCAGAACCTGATCCAAGTCTAGATGTGAATGGAACTGATGCAGCTCATAAAATTGGAATCCTCTCAGCTCTAGCTTTCAATAGCGGCCTTCCTGCATCAGATTTTCATATTGAAGGCATTGAGAATATTCAATCGCAGGATTTTATTTATGCACATGACTTTGACATGACCATAAAACACCTTGCGGTAGCAAAATTAAATAATCAAGGCGTTGAACTAAGAAGTCATCCAGTCATGCTAGATAAAAATTCAAGCTTGGCAGGATTGAAAGGAGTGAGAAATGGCATTCAATTTGACACAGACCTGCTTGGAGAGTTTCATGTAGCTGGTTCTGGCGCTGGCAGGGAGTCGACTTCCTCTGGTTTGATTTCTGATTTATTTGCACTTTCAAAGTCTCAAGAAGTCCCGCCGATGATCTATCCGGATTTTTCTAATAAGCCTAGCATTCTTAATTTTAAGGATCTTATTTTTAAGTTTTATGTTTATTTAGAGGTTAAAGACGAGCCAGGGGTGCTTGCTTTAATAAGTAAAATATTTGCAGAACATACAATTAGTTTTGATAAAGTTATTCAAAAAGATCAATTAGAAAGTGGCAATGTCCCTCTGGTAATTTTTACAGATCCTATTGTTGAAAGCGAGATGCAGGTTGCGTTGAAAGATTTAGAAAATCATCCCGTAATCTTAAATGCAAAAATTATTAGAATCGAGGATCTCTAATGCTTTTCCACTCAACAAGAGGCAAAGACACCGATAAAGATTTTGCAACAATTCTCATGCAAGGGCTAGCTGATGATGGTGGTTTATTTATGCCAGATTATTGGCCTCAAGTTGACTTAGATGAGATTAAATCAAAAAAGTCTTTTGTCGAAGTGGCACAATGTGTAGTTCCATTATTCACCTCTTCTTCGTTTGCACATGAGGAAACGATGAGGATTGTTGAGTCAACCTGGCATGATTTTGAACATAAAAATCTCATTGGGATAAAAAAATTAAATTCTGTATCTGTTCTTGAGCTTTTTCATGGGCCAACTGCAGCCTTCAAAGATTTTGGCCTCCAATTAGCCGCAGCTTTCTTTAACAAGGTTTTGGAATCCGAAGATAAAACAGCGATTGTGCTTGGAGCAACATCTGGAGATACAGGCTCAGCGGCAATAGATGCGTGTAAAAACTATAAACGCATAAAAAGCTTTATTATGCTGCCAAATGGAAATATGTCTGAAGTTCAAAGAAGACAAATGAGTACCATTAATGCATCTAATGTTTTTGCATTAAGAATAAATGGCACGTTTGATGATTGCCAGGACTTGGTAAAACTAGCTTTTAAAAAAAGAGATTTCTTAAACCCGGATCAATACCTACTGGCGGTTAATTCAATTAATTGGACAAGAATCATAGGACAAATTTGTTATTATTTTTATGCTTTTAATCAGCTGCATGCAAAAGGAAACTTAAATTTCTCTATTCCAACTGGAAATTTTGGCAATGTTTTTGCTTGTTATTCAGCTCATCAAATGGGGCTACCTATTAACAAAATTTCTGTAGCTGTTAATAACAATGATATTTTGCATAGATTCTTTAGTAAAAATGATTACTCAAAAAAATCAGTTCATGACACTCTCTCACCCAGCATGGACATAAGCGTTGCAAGTAACTTTGAAAGATTAGTTTACGATTTCTTTTTAGAAAGAAATGCAGCTGAATGCGCTGCTATGTTCGATAATTTCCCAACGAGCGCAATTGCATTAGAGTCAGAAATTTGGAGTAAGAAAGAAAAGCTTTTCTCCTCAAGTAAAGTGAATGATCACAATACCAAAACATTGATTCAAGATATTTTTGAATCTCATAATTATATTTTAGATCCTCATACTGCAGTTGCAGCAGAAGAAGCTCTAAAAAAATCTAGTGATGAAAATCATTACGTAATTTTGTCCACTGCTCATCCTGCAAAATTTCCAAAGGTTTACGAAGAGTTAGGCATTGATCTTACAGCTATTCCAGAAGCACTAAATGGTCTTTATGCAAAAGATGAATATCTCCATACTTTCGATGCTAATTACGATCAAATTATAGATTTTATAAATCAAAACAATTAAAAGGTATTTACAATGGATTTTCCAAATATTATCAAGGCAACTTCCGTGGATTTAGAACGTGTAAAGGGGGTGCTAAAGCTAGGCTTTGCTTCTGACGCTTTATTAAGATGGGTCTTTCCAGATGCGTCCTCATTCTTAAAGTGCTTTGATATATGGATGGAAGAATTTTCAAAAATTGCATTTGAGAATGACATTGTGTATTCAGAAAAAAATTTCTATGGTGCTTCCTTGTGGCATCCACCAGGCGTTCAGTTTGATAACTCAGCTTTAGAGCCAACCTTTGCATCTATTCCTCATGATCGCATCGAGGTAGTAATAAAGTTTTTTGAAGAATTCGAAAAATATCATCCTGAAGACGCATGGTATTTACCATTTATTGCTGTTGATCCCGCAAAACAAAGACAGGGAATAGGATCTTTTCTGCTAAAAGATGCCTTGCAAATGATTGATAAAAAGAATGATAGAGCTTATCTAGAAGCATCTAACGAACAAAATAAAGAATTATATGAGAGACATGGCTTTGTTGAAATTGGAAGAGTTCAATTTGAAGATTCTCCTCCGGCTTTCCCAATGATTAGAGATCCTCGATAGGTAATTATTCTTTTACACGCTCATCAAAGAGACTAAAATACATAATATGGAAACAAGCGAGTTAAAAAATAATCTTATAAATCTTAGAGATCGAATGCTGGATCTCCGGGGGCATCTTTGACGTTGCAGATAAAGAAAATTCTTTAAAGGAGATTCATGACAAACTGTCTGATGAGTCTACCTGGTCTGACTTAGAATTGTCTCAGGCTCTTAATATAGAAAAAGCAAACCTTGATAAATTTTTAAATTCTTTTTTATCAGTTGACGAAGCAATCAATGACAATCTTGAGCTTTTGGATATTGCACTTGAGGAGTCTGATGAGAACTCCATCCATGAAATCAACGAGGAAACTAAGGTTTTAATTACCACCGTAGAAGATTTAGAGTTCAATAGAATGTTTTCTAATAAAATGGACCCTAATTCAGCATTCATTGATATTCAATCTGGTTCGGGTGGGACAGAGGCCCAAGACTGGGCAGATATGTTGCTTAGAATGTATACCAGATGGGCTGAAAAGCACGAATTTACAGTTTCTGTTATAGAGCATTCTCCTGGAGAGGTTGCAGGCATTAAATCTGCATCATTGTTGATTAAGGGAAGTTATGCTTATGGATGGCTTAGAACAGAAACAGGAGTTCACAGGTTGGTACGAAAATCTCCCTTTGATTCTGGCAGCAGGAGGCATACCTCATTTGCATCTGTTTTTATTTCTCCAGAAATTGATGAATCAATTGAGGTTGAATTAAATCCGGCCGATGTAAGAATTGATACATATAGGGCATCTGGGGCAGGGGGTCAACATGTAAATAAGACTGACTCGGCAGTTCGCTTAACTCATGTTCCAACCGGAACGGTTGTGCAGTGTCAAAATGATCGTTCTCAACATAAAAATAAAGATAATGCATTCAAACAACTTAAATCAAAACTCTATGAGCTGGAATTACAAAAACAAAAAGATGAACAGCAATTATTGGAAGATAGTAAGTCTGATATTGGCTGGGGAAGTCAAATACGATCATATGTTTTAGATCAATCTCGCATCAAAGACTTAAGAACAAACGTTGAAAGTGGTAATATTTCATCAATCCTAGACGGAGATATTGACATATTTATCAAAGCTAGTTTAACCCAGGGAGTATAAATGAGTGATTCAAATATTGGCGGAGAAGCCTCTATCTTAGAAGAAAGGCGTAGAAAGCTTGAAGAACTTAGGGAGCAAAACATTGCTTACATTAATAACTATACTCCAGCAAATTCTTCTAAGGACCTGCATGACACATATGGTCATTTAAATAAAGAAGAGCTTGAATCTAAAAAAATTACCAATTTATCATTGGCTGGAAGAATAGTATTAAAGAGAGTGATGGGTAATGCAAGCTTTGTAACCATCAGAGATGGCTCAGGAGATATTCAAGCTTATGTCAGTAAAAATAATGTAGATCCTGATTTATATAAGAATTTTAAAACCTGGGATCTTGGAGACATTATCGGTGTTGACGGCAATTTATTTAAAACTAAAACAGAAGAGCTGACCATTGAGGCTCATTCAATCGTTCTTATTACCAAAGCTTTGAGACCAATGCCTGAAAAGCACAAGGGCCTTGTTGATATTGAAATTAAATATCGACAAAGATATTTAGATCTCATGAGCAGCCCAGAATCAAAAGAAGTTTTCGAAAAAAGATCTAGAATTGTTTCATCTGTTAGATCCACTATGCTTGAGGATGGTTTTTTAGAAGTTGAAACTCCTATGATGCATTCAATACCTGGCGGTGCTGTTGCGAGACCTTTTGTCACTCAACACAATGCACTTGATAGAGAACTTTTTTTAAGAATAGCCCCTGAACTGCATTTAAAAAGATTATTGATTGGTGGATTTGAAAAAGTTTTCGAAATTAACAGAAGCTTCAGAAACGAGGGCTTATCAACAAAACATAATCCTGAATTTACCATGCTAGAGTTTTATGCGGCATTTGCTACATTTGATGGAACATTAGATTTTACAAAAAATATTATCAAAACTGCCTCTGAAGCCATTGGCAATAAAAATGAAATTGAGTGGGATGGAGACAAAATAGATCTTTCTAATTTTTCAACTAAAAGCCTCAAAGATCTAGTTTTGGAATATAACTCTGGACTGAGTAAGATTGACTTAACTAATTTAGATAAGCTTAGAACTCATGCAGAATCTATTAAGATTTCAGTGAAAGACGTTTGGGGCGAAGGAAAAATCTTATTAGAAATTTTTGAAAAAACCGTAGAAGAAAATCTTATTCAGCCAACATTTGTTATTGAGTATCCAGTTGAAGTATCACCTTTATCAAGAAGAAATAATGACAATCCATCTATTGCAGATAGATTCGAATTATTTATCGGAGGTAAAGAGCTTGCTAATGGTTTCTGTGAGTTAAACGATCCCGATGATCAGGCTCAAAGATTTCGTGATCAGGTCAAGGCTAAAGCTGATGGTGATGATGAGGCAATGGGTTTTGATGAAGACTATATAACTGCTTTAGAGCATGGCATGCCACCAGCTGTAGGAGTTGGCTTAGGTATTGATAGACTGGTAATGATGTTAACTAATCAAAGCTCAATACGGGATGTGATCTTATTTCCTCAGCTGAAATCTTAAAAAATTACCACCTATACTTCTCAAAATTTTCTGGATTGGCCCAACCCTCTGAATTATTCCAACCTCTTTTATTGTTATAAGTCTTTAGGTTGTATGAATAAATCTTTGCCGCAGTAATTTCTGTATCATGAGTGAAGCCCAGCTCTGCAAAGTTTTGATCATCATACGTATTTTTTTGAATAATTAATATTTTCTGAGACAAAGCATTCTTAATGAAACCAATCTGTGTTTTTGATATGGGTATGTCATCAAAAACTATGCACAGGTCATTTGGTTCGCCCGCATTATTATCTAGATGCTCAAGATTTAAAATAGACAAGCTGTCAAGGCTATCTTCACAAACCTCTGCGAAAGCACTTAAATCTTTTTGAGTAATGGCTAAAACAGTTTTAATTTCTTCGCGATGGATAATTTCAAGGAGAAATTCATTTAAACCACTTTTACTCATTTATTTTAATAGATCTTCAACAGCAGATCTTTCTTCAATCAATTCGTTAGTTGAGATTTTTATTTTTTCTTTAGCAAATTCAGATAGAGCAATATCTCTTACAATTTCTACATTGCCATCTGACGTTGTCATCAGGGGCATTCCACAAATAATCCCATCAGGAAGATCATAACTTCCATCTGTTATAACAGCTGCACTAAAGCACTCTCCAGACCTTGTAGGGTTTTCACATGCAACAACTGTATCCAGTGCTGCTTTTGCTGCAGAGGTTGCAGAAGACGCCCCTCGAGAATCAATCACAGCTTTACCCCTTTGTTGAACGATTGGTAGAAACTCATTGTTAACCCAACTCATATCATCGATTAGATTTTTACCTAATTCTCCATTGGAGACGATATTTTCAAAATCTGGATACATGGTTGGGCTATGATTGCCCCAAATAATCATCTTGCTGATATCTCCAATTTCCACATTAAGTTTCTTAGATAACACAGACCTTGCTCTGCTTGAATCAAGCATTGTCATTGCCATCCATAGCTGAGAATCATTGCTAGCTGCATGTCTTCCTATCAATGCATTAGTATTTGCAGGATTACCTACCACCAAAATTTTGGCATCCGATTTACCATATCTACCAATTGCTTGTCCTTGCCCAACAAAGATTCCACCATTGATTTGAAGAAGGTCGGCCCGCTCTTCAATTTTTTTGCCATTAAATACAATCCCTCTTGGAATACTTCCAACCAAGAGAAACCAATCAGCATCTTTGGCAGCCGAATCAAAATCAGATGTGTAATTTACATTTCCCATATTTGGAAAATTAGAATCCTCAAGCTCCATAACCAGACCCTGTAATTTATCAACCACTTGAGGGATTTCTACTAACTCCAAATCAACAATCTTATCTCCAAAGGTGTGCCCATCAACCAATCTAGGTATAAGGGAATAACTTATTTGACCGGCAGCTCCAGTAACAACAACCTTGATTCTATCTTTCATAAAAATCCTTTAAATTTATTTCAGGCTATTATATTCCTAAACGTAAGATTAATTCGTGGACCAATGATTTTTTGCGTCTTTTTTATTGAATGTTGCCAATTTTTTTGTGTTCTACCGTCAATCACAATCAAACACCCATGTGTTTGAGGAATTGATATTGTTTCTTTGGTAATTTTATTCCTGAAATGTAAATTTCGTTCGCTTCCAAAAGAAATAGAGGCTATGGTTGGATTTGGACCAAGTTCTTTCTCATCATCTGAATGCCATCCCATTGAGTCTTTACCATCACGATAGTAATTGACAAGAACCGAATTAAAATCAGTTTTTATTTCTTTTGCAATTTTTTTTCGAATTAGCATCAGTTCTTTATTCCAGTTTTGCCGGTTAAGGATTTTGCCAGAATATTTATAATCACATCCCTCATCGCCAATCCAACATTGCAGTCTGGGTATCATTAAATCTTTCCCAAACATCTTAATCATCATGGATTCCCATGAAAGATTTTTTATAAGCTTATTAAGCAATATATTGGATTCATTTGAATTAAAAAAATTCTCTTCTACTCGAATTTTTAGATCGTTGTGAGCTACAATTTCATTGTTCATAAAAGAGTTAGTATAAATATGTTTTCATATATTCCAATCGGTACATGCAATGACTAAGGTAGTAATTGTTGGAGGAGGGCATGCTGGTGCAAATACAGCTTTTGCTCTTAGAAAAGATGGATTTGATGGGGATATTAATATCGTATGTGATGAGAGTCATTTGCCCTATCACAGACCTCCATTGTCTAAGGATTTTTTAAAGCAAAAGATTGAAGAAGACAAACTGAGTTTTAAGACAGCAGAATTTTATAACGATCAAAATATCTCATTGAATCTTAATACACGGGTTCAATCTATCGATCTTGAATCAAATAAAGTATTTTCGGATGATGGTTCATTTGATTTTGATTATCTGGTTTTTGCCACTGGCGCAGCACCAAGATTATTGCCCATGGAAAACGCTGATGCTAAAAATTTATTTTATTTAAGACAGATCTCAGACGTTGTGTCCATGCAAAAAGTTATTGCGGCTGGTAAAAAAATAGTTTTAATTGGAGGTGGCTACATAGGTCTGGAAGTTGCATCTGCAATGATTGAGCTGGGGTTAGAGGTCACAATTTTAGAGTCAGAGGATAGAATTCTAAAAAGAGTTACAAGCCCTGAGCTTTCTAAATTTTATAATGATTTTCATTCTAAGATGGGTGTGAAAATTATCTGTAATGCAAAAGTGAATGAATTGATTGCTGATAATGAAAACATTAATAATGTTTGCCTAGAATCTGGTGAAAAGATTGCTGCTGATATGGTTTTAGTTGGAATTGGGGCAATCCCAAATATTCAACTTGCAGAATCAATTGGTCTTGTCTGTGACAATGGCATTAAAACTGATCAATTTTGTAGAACTTCTTTTCCAAATGTTATCGCTGTTGGCGATTGCACGTCCTCATTTAATACCCTGTTAAATAAAGAGCTTAGATTAGAGAGTGTGCCTAATGCGCTGGCTCAATCAAAAGTAGCATCCTCATCAATCATTGGAAATGATCTATTTAATAATGAGATGCCATGGTTTTGGTCTGATCAATACGACTTAAAACTTCAAATGGCGGGCATATCTTCTGGTTATGATGAATGTCACATTCTAGGCGATATCAATTCAGTTGAATTTTTAGCTTGTTACGGAAAAAATGGATATTTGATTGCTGTTGATAGTGTTAATCAGTCTAAAAAGTTTATGCTGTTCAAAAGGGCTCTATCGAATGGTTTCAAATTAGAGATGGGGCTTATAAAAAATGAAAACTTTCAACCTGAGTCAATTTTTTCAGGTTCAAATTAGTTAGAATATTTCAATTAACAGGGAGAAAATTATGACAATAAGATTTGATGACAAGGTAGTAATTGTTACAGGTGCTGGCGGTGGTCTGGGCAAACAACATGCTTTAGAGTTTGCTAGAAGAGGTGCAAAAGTTGTTGTGAATGATCTTGGTGGTGCAGTTGATGGTTCTGGAGGTGCCAGTGATGCGGCAAATGCTGTAGTTGAGGAAATTAAGGCTGAAGGGGGTGAAGCAATTGCAAATGGCTCTAGCGTTGCGGATAAAGAGGGAGTTTCTAAGATGGTTGCCGAAACAATGGATAGATGGGGCCGAATTGATGTTTTAGTAAATAATGCAGGGATACTAAGAGATAAAAGTTTTCATAAAATCACCACAGAAGAGTTTGACCAGGTAATGGATGTTCACTTTCAAGGGAGTTTCTATGCTTCTCATGCTGTTTACCCAATAATGAGAGAGCAAAATTTTGGGAGGATAATTTTTACAACATCTTCTGGAGGCCTTTGTGGAAATTTTGGGCAAGCAAATTATGGCGCTGCAAAAATGGGCATGATTGGGTTAATGAATTGCTTAAAAATTGAAGGGCAAAAATACAATGTTTTTTCAAGCGCTGTTGCTCCTGTTGCATTATCAAGAATGACAGACTCTTTATTTCCTGAGGGTATTGGCGAGAGGTTTATGCCTGAATATGTAACTCCTGCAGTTATTTATTTGGCTAGTGATGATAGCCAAAATGGTGCAATAATTGGAGCTGGCGCTGGAGTATTCACAAGGTTTAGGATTATGGAAACTATGGGCCTTGCTCTTGGAACTGGTGACGAGATGACGCCAGAAAATATAGCTGCTGGATGGAGTTCTGTTTCCGATATGGATGATGCGAGAGAACTATTTAGCGGTCCTGAACAGACCATTAAAATTCTTGAGCAGGCAGATAAAGTTTAGGCCGAGAAACTGGGTCGCTGCGCCATTAAATCATAATGCCTTTGAATTTGCGGATAATCCTTCATATCCAATCTATTGAGGCCAATAAAGAAATCAGTTGTTGTTATCATTTGAATATCAGCAAAGGTATATCTCTCCCCAGCAACAAACTCAGACTCAGAAAGAACGCCATTAAAATATTTGAGTGACTTGATTGCTATATTTTTTTGTGTGTTCCCGTAATCACGATTTTGTATTTCTAACTTGGACATGGCTGGATGTAAGTGTCTAAATGCCATGGCCAATGGAATCATGAGTTCGTTGTATATTCGCGCTTGCCACATTTCAATTGAAGCAATCTCTATTGGATTTTCTCCAAATAAGTTAGGTTGAGGATACAAAGCTTCAAGATATCTGCAGATGGCGGTTGATTCCATGATCACAGTTCCATCATCAAGTTCAAGTGCTGGAATTCTTGAATTAGGAGCCAAAGAGCGATACTCAGGAGTTTTATGCTCTCCATTCATTATGTCAATTTCAATCAATTCAATATCAGTAATATTTTTTTCTACTAAAAACATTCTTACTTTTCTTGGGCTGTTTGCCATTTTATTGTCATACAATTTCATTTTTTTCTTCCCCTGCCTTCTTGTTGTTGTAATAACCCTTAAAAGCTATATAAGTTTGTATTAGATTTGCGATAACAAATGCAGGCAAATCTACAAAGACAAAAACTAAGGCACCTGCAAACCTGCTTATGCCCGTTAAAATGTATCCACTTAAACGAGTTTCATGCTTTACTGAGCTTACAAGTTGAAGGCTTAGAATGCTGAGGATCAAAATTACCCACTGACCATACTGTAAAAAAACTTCAATCATCACGATTCACTTTTTTTTAATTCTAGATTATTTTTTTCTGCCGTTGCCCAATCTTTAGGCAGTTTTTTTGCAACCAATAAAAAACTAATTATTGATGGAATAAACATCAGCGTAGTTACAGTCATGGCATATCTCATTGATTCTATATCCCCATTATTTGACTTGAATACATCTATTAACCACCCGGTAATACTTGGGCCTAAGCCCAAACCAATCATGTTCAAAATAAAGAAGAAGAGTGCGGTTGACATGGCACGCATATGGATTGGTGCCAAAGTTTGAGCAATTGCAAAACTCGGTCCTAGGTACATTCCCATAAATACTAAAAATAATGACGTGAATATTAAGTTAACTTCAATTGATGTTGACCACCAGCCTGCGACACCCAGAGGCAAGCATATTGCAATTGCAATTGCAGGCAACCAACCATAAGCTCTCACATCTTTTTTACCCCAAGCATCTGCAAGCCTTGCACCAAAAAATGCTCCTCCAGCGTATGTTATTCCATTGATAACACCTAAAATGATTACAAGGGTTTGGAAATCAAAACTTGGATCTAAAGTTACTAAAAATTTAGTATGAAACGCTGATTTGGAATAGGAAACATAGGATCCAAAAGCAATTCCAAAACACATGGCCCACCAAGCTGGAATTCTCAGAAGAGTCTTAAGCGATTCTAAAAAAGGAGGTTTGATAATTTCTTTTTGATCATCAAATTCCATTGCCCCACGTATAGGTTCCCGAATGGTCAATTTAACAACCACAGCCAATAGGATCCCTGTAATACCTAGAAAGACAAATATCTCTCTCCAGTTAACATCCTCACTAGAGGCTCCTATCAATGCCGCAGTAACAAAATAAGCTGCCATAACGCCAAAGGGTATACCCATTGCATATACACCAAGAGCGCTTGCTCGTTCTTCCTTAGGATACATATCTGAAATTATTGAATGAGATGGAGGACTACCCCCAGCCTCGCCAATTCCCACACCCATTCTTGCAAGACCAATCTGAATAAAATTAGTTGCCAGACCTGTAAGAGCGGTAAACCCGCTCCATGTAGCTAAGGCTATAGATAGTATATTTACTCTGTTATATCTATCGGCTAACCACGCAATTGGAATTGCAACAGTCGTATAGAATATTGCAAACGCCAAGCCAATCAATAAGCCTAATTCTGTATTGGTGAGACCTAAGTCTTCTTGAATAAATGGAGCTAAAATACCTACAATTTGGCGATCAATGAAATTAAAACCATATACAACGGTAAGTAATAGCAATACAAAGGTACGATAGCCTTTTGTTGGCTGATTATTGGACATGAATTTTACCCCTAGTAAATAGTGTCTTGATTATATCCTAGGGGTAAAAATTATTCTGATTTAAACCAGTTGTTTATACTACTCCCAGTTCAGGGCTCCACCGGTTTGATACTCTATAACCCTTGTTTCAAAGAAATTCTTTTCTTTTCTAAGATCCATAATTTCAGACATCCATGGGAATGGGTTGGTTGCTCCTTTGAATTCTTCTTCAAGACCTATTTGGGTGAGTCTTCTGTTTGCAATAAATTGAAGATATTCTTCCATCATTGAAGCATTCATTCCAAGAACACCTCTTGGCATTGTTGCTCTTGCATACATAATTTCTAGTTCTGTTCCCTCAAGAATCATTTGTGCAGCCTCATGTTTCATCTCATCGTCCCACAAATGGGGATTCTCAATCTTAATCTGGTTGATCACATCAATTCCAAAGTTTACGTGCATGGATTCATCTCGAAGAATGTATTGGAACTGCTCGGCGGTCCCTGTCATTTTGTTTCGTCTTCCCATAGACAGAATCTGAGTGAAGCCACAATAAAAGAATATTCCTTCAAGAACGCAATAGAAGGCTATGAGGTTTCTTAATAACTGCTTATCAGTTTCTACCGTTCCTGTTTGGAAAGTTGGATCTGATATTTGTTGCGTATACTTGAGTCCCCAAGCAGCTTTTTTGGCAACACTGGGTATCTCTCTGTACATGTTGAATATTTCACCTTCATCCATTCCAAGAGACTCAATGCAGTACTGATATGCGTGAGTGTGTATTGCCTCTTCTAAGCTTTGTCTGAGTATGTATTGCCTGCATTCTGGATTGGTTATCAATCTATACAGTGCCAGCACAAGATTATTGGCAACCAATGAATCTGCAGTTGAAAAGAATCCAAGATTTCTTTTCACAATAGTTCTTTCGTCTTCGGTAAGTCCGTCTTCTGATTTCCAAAGGGCTATATCAGCAGTCATATTTACCTCTTGAGGCATCCAATGATTTGCACTGCCATCAAGATATTTTTGCCATGCCCAATCATATTTAAACGGCACCAGTTGATTTAAGTCTGCATTGCAGTTAATCATGGCCTTATCATCAACTTGAACTCTTCCTGCCATTCCTTGCATCTCATCAAGCTCTTTGATGCCCTCTGATTCATCAAAATTCTCTATGGCTTTCCTGGCAATTTCAGCTCTAGAACCTTCTTCAATTGCAACTGGAGCAGCCTCAGCCTCTACTGGCACTTCTTTGATTAGCGGTTGAGTTTCTTTAACTTCCTCAGCAACTGTGCTTTTGATAGCAGGCGCTGTTTGAGCTTCATCTTTATTATATTCATCCCAATTTAACATTTTATTTCTCCGTTATTTTGTTATTGACATGCTTCGCAGTCAGGATCATCCAAGGAACAAGCTTCAGGCACAGGAGCTGGCGCCCCAAGCTCTTGAGGAGCTTCAGGTTCCGCTTCATTCTGAGCATTTACAGCATTTAAGCTGCCTTGGTTAATGGTTGATTTTTCTGTTGTGGTAGCTGCAATAGATCTTAAATAGTAGGTTGTCTTTAATCCAGAATACCAGGCCATTCTATAGGTAAGGTCAAGCTTTTTACCATTTGCATTACCTATATATAAATTTAGTGATTGAGCCTGATCAATCCATTTCTGTCTTCTGCTTGCAGCCTCAACGATGTATTGAGGCTCAACTTCAAATGCAGTTGAAAAGAGTGTTTTGATATCATCCGGAATTCTTGAAATTTCACTTAAACTGCCCTCAAAGTATTTTAAGTCATTGATCATGACGTCATCCCATAAATTCAGTGCTTTTAACTTTCTAACTAAATGTGGATTGACAATGGTGAATTCACCAGACAGATTAGATTTTACATAAAGATTTTGATATGTCGGCTCAATAGATTGAGTCACTCCAGTGATATTAGATATTGTTGCAGTTGGTGCAATAGCCATAACATTAGAATTTCTCATGCCATCTTTTTTAACTTTTGCTTTTAATTGATCCCAGTCTAGAGTTTCTGATCTATCAACTTTTATAAATTCACTGCCTCTATTTTTTTCCAGGATATCAATTGAGTCTTTTGGGAATATTCCCTGGCTCCAAAGAGAACCATCATAGGATGGATAGGTTCCTCTTTCCTTGGCTAACTCGCTCGAAGCATGAATTGCATAATAACTAATTACTTCCATGCTGCGATCTGCAAATTCAATTGCTGCATCTGAACAGTAGGGCGCATCTTGCATATAAAGTGCGTCTTGAAAGCCCATAAGACCCATGCCAACAGGTCGATGCTTGAGATTAGAATTTTTAGCAGTATCAACTGAGTAATAATTTATATCTATGACATTATCGAGCATTCTAAGTGCGGTGGTAACTGTGCGTTTTACTTTTTCTTGATCTAAGACACCATCTTTCATATGTTGGGGAAGGTTTACTGATCCAAGATTACAAACGGCTATTTCATCATTGCTTGTATTAAGTGTTATCTCAGTACAAAGATTAGATGAGTGAATGACTCCAATGTGTTGTTGTGGTGATCTCA
>ERZ802822.284-NODE-284-length-36298-cov-15.650589_pt1 | contig 36298 bp, 36 predicted proteins | sample MGYA00345649_ERZ802822 | MGnify/ENA primary metagenome ERZ802822 (study PRJEB30503, sample SAMEA104212359) | marine metagenome | biome: Westerlies Biome; feature: [SRF] surface water layer (ENVO:00010504) within the epipelagic zone...; material: water...
GGAAGAGCATGAGACGACTTGTTGACAATGTTAATATTCATGCCTTAAAAATAAGAAAAACAGCAAGCTTCAAGGTTCATAATACATAGACTTATAGGACTTTTTTAAACACTCAAAAATAACACAAGCTTCACAGATATAAGAGTTTGCGTTAAAAAGATTGTTATATTAGATAAATTTAACCAACAATGAAACATTTATTTTTTACAATAGCGGCGCTACTTGTTGTATCGTGTAGCACAAATAAAACTTCTCAAACAGCTACGGTTGGTGAGTGGTACACAGGAAACTTAAAAGGCAAATCTTTTAAGCTTGGAAGTCAAGAAAACATCGAACTTGTTAAAAAGGTAGCAGCAGCGTACAATGCGATGGATGCCGAAAAACTCATAACATATTTTTCAGAAGACGCCAAGATATACGTGCATTCAGGTGAAGAGTTGCAGGTCAGCTTAGCGTTGTATGAATCGTATTTTGCTTCAGTGGACTCTTTATTGTGGGTACCACACGGTATGTCAACGCAAACTCTTGAAGACGACTCTATTGCGGTGGTGTCGATTCCATCTTCAGATACGCGTTATTTTAAGGAACAACAAACACAGTCTTCCTTTTTATTTGAGCGTTTTTGGATTGTAGAAGGGAAAATCACGACTATCGTTCAGTACAAAAGAGAGTTTCCAAAAAACTACGACCAAATAGAGCTTTAATACCCAGCGATTGGCGAGCCAAAAATGCCTACGGCTAATTCTGCCCATAGGAGCAGAAGCACTAGAATAAAAACAAATAGAAGGATATATCTTAAGCGAGGCAAGCTTACCCGTTCAATGCTTCAGCACCACCAACAATCTCTAAGATTTCGTTGGTAATAGCGGCTTGGCGCGCTTTGTTATAGGTCAGTTTAAGCTGATTACGCAATTCTGTAGCGTTGTCAGTCGCTTTGTGCATGGCCGTCATACGTGCGCCGTGCTCGCTAGCAAATGAATCGCGAAGTGCTTTAAACAACTGCATTTTTAATGCCTTTGGCAAAAGGGTATTAAAAATCTCTTCCTTTTCGGGCTCGTAGATATAATCCGCATCGCTTTGCGTTTCTGAAGCCTCAGCCACTAAAGGCAAAAACGGTTCAACGGTTACCAATTGCGTAGCCGCATTTTTAAATCGGTTATACACCAAATGTACCTCGTCGTATTGCTCGGCAACAAAACCGTCCATAAGTTGCTGCGCAAGTTCAGCAGTATTCACAAAATTAAGGTCGTCAAATACGGCAACGTTATGTCCTACGACATCAAACTCTTTGCTTAAAATATCATTGCCTTTTTTACCAATGGTAAAAACAGTAGTGTTTGTTTCCGAAGCAGCAGCATGCGCCTTTACTTCTTTGATGATATTAGAATTAAATCCGCCACAAAGCCCACGATTCGACGTAATGGCTACATAAAGCACACGCTTGACGTCTCGAGATTGTGTATATGGATTTTCATCGCCGTCTTGGTCGGCACCACTAAGGTTTTGCAATAATTCGGTTAGTTTGGCAGCGTATGGTCGCATGGCCGTAATGGCATCTTGCGCTTTTTTAAGCTTTGCCGCCGACACCATTTTCATGGCACTGGTAATCTGCATCGTTGACGATACAGAACTAATCCTATTGCGTATTTCCTTGAGGTTTGCCATGGCTTATGCGTATTGACCAGCTAAATCTGTTGCTACTTTAGTTAGCGTTTCGATTACCTCGTCTGTCAGTTTACCTGCTTTTAGCGTGTCTAACACATCGCGGTGTTTCGCATTTAGTAACTCCAAATAGCTTTGTTCAAATTCTTTCACTTTGTTCACAGGAACTTGACGTAGCAAGTTTTTAGATCCAGCAAAAATGATAGCTACTTGATCTTCAACGGCAAACGGATCGTTTTGCGCTTGCTTAAGAATCTCCACGTTGCGTTTTCCTTTTTCAATCACGTTCATGGTTGCTGCATCAAGGTCAGAACCAAACTTGGCAAAGGCTTCCAATTCACGGAACTGTGCCTGATCAAGTTTTAGCGTACCTGCAACTTTTTTCATGGACTTAATCTGTGCAGATCCACCCACACGCGATACCGAAATACCTACGTTAATTGCTGGACGAACACCCGAGTTAAATAAATCGGATTCTAAGAAGATCTGTCCATCCGTAATCGAAATTACATTTGTAGGAATATAAGCAGACACGTCACCTGCTTGTGTTTCAATAATAGGCAATGCTGTTAACGACCCACCCCCTTTTACTTTTGATTTTAGTCCTTCTGGCAAATCGTTCATTTGCTTAGCAATGCCGTCATCTGCAATCACTTTTGCAGCACGCTCTAACAAGCGCGAGTGCAAATAGAAAACGTCACCAGGATAAGCCTCACGTCCCGGTGGACGACGAAGCAATAAGGATACCTCACGGTATGCCACGGCTTGTTTAGACAAATCATCATAAATAATCAATGCTGGACGACCCGTATCGCGGAAATATTCTCCAATAGCTGCTCCTGCAAAGGGTGCATATACTTGCATGGGCGCAGGGTCAGAAGCATTTGCCGCAACAACAGTTGTATATGCCATGGCGCCTTTTTCTTGGAGCGTATTTGCAATGGCTGCAACCGTAGATGCTTTTTGTCCAATAGCTACATAGATACAATATACAGGTTCCCCTGCATCGTAAAATTCTTTTTGGTTTAGGATGGTGTCAATACAAACGGTTGTTTTCCCTGTTTGACGGTCACCAATAACCAACTCACGTTGTCCACGACCTACAGGGATCATTGCATCAATAGATTTGATACCCGTTTGTAAAGGTTCGTTTACGGGTTGGCGGTAAATTACACCTGGCGCTTTACGCTCCAATGGCATTTCTACCGTTTCGCCTTCGATTGGTCCTTTTCCGTCGATGGGTTGCCCTAATGTATTTACAACACGTCCTACTACACCTTCGCCAACATTAATCGACGCAATGCGTTGGGTGCGTTTTACCGTATCGCCTTCTTTGATGCCTTTAGATGGACCTAAAAGTACAACTCCAACATTGTCTTCTTCAAGGTTAAGGACAATGCCTTCTAGACCTGAATCAAAGGAAACGAGTTCGCCGTATTGTGCATTGGCAAGCCCGTAAACACGAGCGATACCATCACCTACTTGGAGAACCGATCCCACTTCGTCTAAAGAGACGCTGCTGTCAAATCCTGTTAATTGCTGTTTTAATATCGCGGATACTTCCGCAGCTTTTACTTCTGCCATGATATTGCGTTTGAACGTAAGTTTTGTTTTAATGTATTGAGTTGATGTGCAACACTTGCATTAAGTTGTATGTCATCAAGCCTTATGGTAAACCCACCAATAATTTCAGGATCAACCTTGTTAACGAGGGTCACTTTCTTATCGGTAAGCGTAGCGACTTTCGTCAGAATTTCTTTTTCGAGCTCTGCCGTAATGGGCACAGCAGTTGTAGCAATTGCCTCAACCAACCCCAAATGCTCATGGTATAACTCTTTAACCTTTAAGGCAATGCCATCAAGGTTGTGCGCACGATTGTTTTCTGCCACTAAACGTAGCAGGTTTTTCCCGGCATCACTGCATTGTGCAAACACGGCTTGAAGCGCATTGTGCTTTAAGTCTGTGCTTATCACAGGACTTTGCAAAACGGCTTCCAAGTCACGGTTGTTTTGTACGGTATCGTACACATCTTCCATGTCTTTGGCCAAGGCATCCAATTGACCATCTTCAATGGCCTTTTGTACGGCTGCTTTCGCATATCGCAATGCTGCTCGAGTACCTATCATGCTTTGAGATCTACCTCTTTAAGTAGTTTTTGAACCAATTCGGTTTGCTTTTTGTCGGATGAAAGTTGTTCTTTCGTTAGACTTTCAGCAATTTGAAGTGATAAATCAGCCACTTCGTTTTTAAGCGATGTAATGGCTATTTGTTTTTCACCTTCAATAGCTTCTTTGGCTTGTGCAAGAAGTTGCTCCGACTGTGCCTTAGCTTCTTCTTTGGCATCATCAATCATTTTTTGACGAAGCTCACGCGCTTCTTTAAGCAACCCGTCGCGTTGTGCACGCGCCTCTTTCAAAATACGCTCGTTGTCTGCTTGTAGATTTTGCATCTCTTGACGCGCTTCTTCAGCCGACGCCATCGCGGAACGAATGCCTTCTTCTCTATCGTTAATGGTGTTTAGGATGGGTTTCCATGCAAATTTGCGCAGCAACAAAATAAGTGCTGTCACAATAACAGTTTGCCATATAAACAAACCAAACGAAAATTCGCCTAATAATTTTTCCATAGGGTTATATTTCAGCAAGATAAACGGTAGCCAGGCTGCCGTTTATCGTGTGATGTTATTAATTATACAGCAAATAGTGCTGCAAAACCAATTCCTTCAATAAGAGCGGCTGCAATCAACATAGCTGTTTGAATTTTCCCGTATGCTTCAGGTTGACGAGCAATAGCTTCCATAGCTGAACCACCGATTTTACCTATCCCCATACCTACGCCGATTACGACGAGACCTGCACCTACGATTACTGGAATTTCCATGTCTATATATTTAATTGTTAATGTTTGTGTTTAATGCGCTTCATCATGATGTTCTTCAACGGCAAACCCAAAATAGAGTGCCGATAGCATGGTGAATATATAGGCCTGCAATGCGGCCACTAATAATTCGATTAAGGAGATAGCAAAAGCCAATAAAAAGGACAAACTGCTACCAAGCCAGTTGTTAAAAATAAACATAAGCCCAATAAGACTCATCAATACGATATGTCCTGCTTGCATGTTGGCATACAAACGGATTAACAAAGAAAAAGGCTTGATGATAACACCCAGAAGCTCAATAGGCATTAGGAGTATTTTCATTGGAATGGGCACCCCTGGCATCCAAAAAATGTGTGCCCAATAGTTTTTGTTGGCAGTTAAATTGGTCAATAAGAACGTGAGTAATGCAAGTCCAAAGGTTACCGCAATATTTCCTGTCACATTAATTCCTAGTGGCGTAAGACCTAATAAGTTTAAGAACCATACAAAGAAAAACACAGTTAGCAAAAAGCTCATGTAGCGACCATGGTGTTTTTTACCAATATTGGGAATAGCGATATCGTCGCGAACGTACAGGATAATGGGTTCAAAAAACCGACCAATACCAGAAGCAATGTTGCCATTTTGGGCATATGACCGCGCCAACGCCCTGAACAAAAAGAACATAAGTAATGCCGTAAAAAGCATGGTTATCACGCTTTTGGTCATGGACAAATCTAGCGGTTTTTCGTTAGTAGGATGATGTGCATCATCATAGACTATGGTACCAGCAGCATCCGTTTTATAAATTTTTCCGTGATATAATTTGTAGAAAGTAGATCCTTTTTGCACGACAGCTTTTCCATGCTTAAACTTAGCCGATGAAAACGCTGTAAGCCCATTGTCCCAAAGGATTACAGGAAGCCCCACATATCCAATATACTTTTTTTTATCACCCTCTTTGTAAGAACCCAAATAGAAGTCATGAGAGTCTTTGAGGTGGTGTTGGACGTAGGCTTTTATCTCTTCTTTTAAAGAACCTTCTTTTTTTGAATCCTTAACCGAATCAGTTGCAAAAGCATTGACTGCAAAAAAAAGCGCAAATAAGAAGTTTAATAGATGTCTCAATTATATTGTCTTGTATCTAAAGCTCTTGCTTCAATTAAAACGCTGCAAATGTACACTATTAACAAAAAGAAAAAAAGCATTAAAGAGGAAAAAAATAGGATCGTTTTAGAATTATTAAGACAAATAGAATCTACGTAATAAACTACAATACTAATTATAGCGATTTAGAAACTTTATAAGTCCGTAAATGTTTACTGCTAATATTAAAATCAGCAAACTAAGGGTCATTGTTTTACCTGATTCCCAACGGGCATCCAATGCCTTACCGGCTAGGGATGCGAAGTATAAGCTAACTCCCATTTGAAAGGTTAGCCCCGTTAAAACCGCCCAAGATTTAGGCCGTTTTTTCTGCTTTTTTGGGCTCCTCATCAACTATAGATTTTACTGCAGCAGATTTCATACTACATTGGGCATTAAGTGTTGCGCCAGATTCTACGGCTAGTTTACCTACCGTAATTTGCCCTTGAATTATTCCATCAGATTTGATGGTAAGCAAACCGTCCACAAATAATTTACCATTAAAGTTACCCATAATATCGGCGTAGCCACAATGTACTTCTCCTTGGACAGTTCCATCTTTACCTACAACAACACGCCCCGAGGTATTTATTTTCCCTTCTAGAGTTCCGTCGATGCGGAAATCTGATTTTGATTCTATTTCACCTACTATACGTGTGTTAGGCTCAATAAAATTTATTTTTACTGCGTTTTTGCTTGAGTCCATATTTCTCTGCTTTTTTTCTGAAAACATTTTCTAGTTATTTTCCAATTGATCCAAGCGTTTATTTACAAGTGCATTGCGATAATTGGACGTCAAAACTACAATATTTTTGGATTCCATCAAACGAGGGTTGCTCATGCTCATTAAGTTACGCGTTTCAACGGCACTTAACTCTGAACTAAATCCATGAATGACCAACGTTTCTGTGCTACGATCAAAGACATCTATTGAAACTTGTAAACGCTCCCCAATTCCTTGCGAGTCAATCCATTGTTCTATCCATTGTTGATCTAACTCCGACTGCTTATGAGCTTCAGCCGTGCGCACAAATACTATTTTTGCTTTTTCATTTTCTTTGGGAGCAAGGTCTTTATATACCTCAAAACCGTCTAGTTGTGCTTTTGCTTCAGCGGCACTTTCGGTTTTTGGATAGGTTTGAACCAAAAAGGTTAACGCTTCCTTGTAAGCATCAAGTCCGTCTAACCTGCCAAATGAAATTGCTCGCAACATGGCCCATTCCGCTTGAAGGGCTTTGTCTGTTAGCAGAGGAATTTGCTGTTCACTTTTTGAAATGATTGCGGTATAATCTTGTTCGACCAATAGTTCTTTTGCAACGGCCAAAAGGGCTTCATTTTGTTCTTTAGTTTGCGCCAAAGCAGTTGGGCTTTGAATCATTTTGGCATAATCACTTTCTGGGTATTTTTCTAAAATTTGGTTTTCATATGCCCGCCGTTCAATATCGTTCTTAGCGTTTAATTTATACAAATGATACAAGGTTGGCGGTAGATAGCGTTCGCTAGGATTAGCTGATAACAGCGACGTAAACCGGTCAATAGCAGTCTGCGGAACGTTGTATTGCTCTTTATATGCCAACCCTGCTTGGAAATAAGCTTCGTGTTGCAACTCTCTAATACTGTCTAATGCTTCTGGTGGTGGAATTTGCGTTAAGTACGTTTGTGGATTGTACGCAGGGTTTTCTTCATTCTTTGACGACGTGTCTTTAGCCGTAGATGGCGACGCAAACCCACTTGTAGCAGATGAGGTGTACTTCCAATTATCGGCCAAAGCAATTTTTCCCCACTCACGCTGAAAATCACGCATACCGTTTTCCACCTGCCGGCTGTTGTAGAAATAGAAACTCCCCATTAGCAATGCAGAACCAGCATCCTTAGATGACGCGACTGCTTTAGCTTTTGCGTCTTCCGCTTTAAGCTGAATGATGTAATTGTCAACAAGTCGCTTTTGTTCTTCTTGTGGCATAGCTATTAAGCGCAGCAAACTATCTGAAGTCACAATTGTTTTTTCATAGGTAATGATATCATCTAACTTGTCTCGCTGGCGCTTTAATTTTCTATATCGCCGAGTGCCATCACTTAAATTAAGCAGGGTGCTGTCCAAATAGGCTCCTGCAATTACAAATGCCAATTGGTCTATGCGATTACTTGAGAATTGCTCATAAATGAGTGATTTTAAGTAGCGGTCTTGCGTATCGGTTTCTAATGATGCTGTTAGCTCTTTTTCTGCATTTAGGGTATCCTCTTCTTTTAATAAATAAGTACCGTAGAAGTAATGTGTTTTATCCCTAAATCTGCGATCCTCGTCGCTGCGCAGTAATTTTTTATAGGCCTTATGTGTGTCTTCGTCTTTAGGCAAATTGTTTTTTAGCTGCGCTAATCGCGCATGAATCCACAACTCTCGCGGAACACGACGATTTAAATCCAGCACCTGTTGATAGGCCACAATTGCCGAGTCGGGGTAGTCTAGTGCTTCATAAAGTTGCCCCAACAAGTAGGCATATCGCCCTCGCTTAGTAGTCGACTTTTCGGTAGCTAATGCACGTATCAGTGGCTGTGTGGCCAAGTTGTCTTTTTCTTGTCTTAAGTATGCATCAGTTAGGGCAGCTTGCGCAACAGCATATTGTTTGGTGGAAAGAATTCCAGACTGTGCAATATTGGTAAACTCTCTTATGGCGCGTGCTTCTTGCCCCATTTCCAAATAGCATTTCGCGCGCCATAGTTCAGCTTCAACGGCCTCTACAGAGCCCCCCATGTTTTTAATGAGATATGTAAGTGCCTCAACAGCTTGCAAGTAGCTACCATTATAATAGCGCGCTTTTCCCAAAAGTAAATAGGCTTTGGTAATCTGTTTATTGTGTTGTTCTCCGTCAATAAGCATGGAGTGCTTTTGAACGGTCAGGGTTGCTTTTTCTTCGGCTCTATCAAAAAATGCATTACGAGTATCCTCTTCGCTAAAAGCATCGGGTAGTTCGTATGGGTGGACAGATAGGCGCAACCAATAATTATCTTGATACTTTTGGGTGATGTCCAAAGTGCCGTATCGCAAGGCTTCTTCGCCGTTAAAAAGAGGATTAAACTTTGAGGTAGTACTGTGGTAAGCACGATTGAGAGCTTTATTTTTTTTGGTAGAACAGGCAGTTACCAACGCAATTAATCCAAAAAAAAGAAGTGCTTTTTTCATGCTATAAACCTATGATAAAAACTGAAAAAATAACGCTTTAGTATGTACATTTTATAGCTGCTCTCTAAAAAAGGCTTCTAATTCTTGAAGTGTACCTGTTGAGGTCTTTTCGTCACGGACCACTTTTCCTTTGTGAAGCACTACAATACGGTCACAAACTTCGGTAACGTGCTGCAAATCGTGACTTGAAATTAGAAATGTTTTTCCAGTGGCACTGGCTTCTTCTTTTAATAAATTCTTGAGCCTTATTTGTGTGGTTGGGTCTAAATTGGCAAAAGGTTCGTCTAGAATAACCAAGGGCGTATTGGAAAGTAGTGATCCCACTATGCCCACCTTTTTTTGGTTTCCCTTAGATAAATCCCGAATATATTTTTTTTGCCCCAGTACTTCGCCGTGAAAAAAATCGATGTATTGTTTTAGCGAGGTATGCACGTCTTCTTTTTTCATACCACGTAAACCTCCAATGAAAACAAAGTATTCTTCCGGGGTGAGGTAGCCAATAAGAAAATTTTCATCTAAAAAAGCCGCGGTATGGGCTTTCCAACCTTCGTTTTTTTGCACTACAATGTCGTTGTTGGTTACCGTTCCTGTTGTTGGGGCAATAAGGTCTAACATCAAACTAAAAAGCGTGGTTTTTCCAGCACCGTTGTTGCCCACAAGCCCAAAAGTTTGTCCAGTAGGAATGTGGAGTTGCTCTATGTCAAGCACGGTTTGTTCGCCATAGGTTTTGGAAAGTGAAGTAAGATCAATCATGTGTTCTTTTGTTTATACGCTTCTAGGGTTTTGTGTTTTTCTTCTTGATATATTTTTTCTATCCACCCAAAAACCAAATTTCGGAAGGCAAATCCCAGTACACCTACAAGGGCAACCAGTATTAACCCAAAGGATTTGCTTTGTATGAGTACGCCCACATAATACACAAACATGGGAACAACAAGCTTTGGAATACTTAGCAAAAGGGTTTTTATATTAAACGACCGTTTATCACCAAAGGCTTTGTTGTTCGTGGTTAGATCTATGGGTGTGCGTGTATACCCCCCCGAAAGCAGCACCAAATATGCATTTATTCCCAAGTTATAGATGCCACCTGCCAAAATAGCCAAGTACATTTCCCAGCCAAAAAACACATAAAAACTAGACAATACCATACCTATCAAAGTGCCTACAACGACCAGCCACCATTTAGATGCCAAATATTCTTTGTATGCGATATTTTGACTCATCATAAGGGGGTAGTAGCTGCTGTCCCAACTGGGAACATATTGCCCAAAACCAAACAAAAAACCACCGCTTACAACAATTCCAGCAAACACTGTCATCGCCGAACCGCTGTAAATATCACTCATAAAAATAAGCCCGTAAAACAAAAAGCCAACACCCATCCAAACCGACATGCGTGCTCGCTTATTTCGGATAATCAGTCGGATATCGTTACGCAAAAAAATAGCTGTTCTACCAAATCGATCTAACCAACTGAGGTCAGCCGCACGATGTGTTTCTGCTTTAGGCTGTATCGTTCCACCATCTAACATCAATTTGTCTTTAAAGTGGGTAACGCTCCACTGATAGATTAATCCCAATAACACAAGAGGAATTATGCAAAAAAGCGGTTGGTGGTATGCTGCCATAAAAATGGGCGCAGTCCATGCAGTGAGGTCAAAAATCTCAAAATATTGCAATGCATAAACTCCAATTAGTAAGACCGCAAATAGAACAAGAATACGATCAACACTGTTGAGCATAATGTTTAAAAAATTGGTCATTAGAATAATACTACCAATGGAAATCCACCATCCTACAACGCCAGGCCAATTGTACTCTTGTTGTATAAGGATAACACCAAAGGGCACAAAAAAGAAGAGGTTGCTGAGATTAAAAAAACTGACCGTGGTTTTGAGTAAACCAAAACGAACAATTCTTTTTTTGGAGACGGGTAATATCAGTAACGGCTGTATATGAACGATAGGCATTTTTTGTAAAAAGTAACGCGCCACAATCCAAAATACAAAACCGTAAAGTAGATATCCGCTAACGAAAGGCAATGGGTCTTTACCGAGGTCATCTTGCACCACCCAAAAAGCTGCAAACGCAAGGCTTGCAAATATTGCCGCAAAGTAAATCCAAGCGAAGCCCATTAGGATTTTTTGCGCCAAGCCTGTAGCAAAGCCCGCACCGCGTGTAAAAGACTTCCATTGTAAATACAAAAAGTGCTGTAGCATTCGGGATGGTTATGCTAACAAATATAAATTTTTTCAGGGCATTTTCCCACCCAATACTTCCAGTGCGAATTCAATAACCGTTTTAGGCGCAATACTACGCATGGCGTCTTGATATCCTTTTACCTTTTTGTTGCCGTAAACAGAAGTGGGCAGCAGCGGGTATGCAGTCAAGTCGGGAGTAAGGCTGTTTTTTTGAGGCTGCTCAAAAGGTGCAAATCCTAAACACGGGTGCGTATTGCCCCAAAGCGTTAGCACAGGTACGTTGTAGTTTGCCGCCAAATGTCCGTTCGCCGAATCCATCGAAATCATAAGGTCGAGTTGTGCGATAAGGCGCAATTCTGCCGCAAAGGCATATATGCCTGTGGCGTTTGCTACATGTTTGTAAGCATTTGCCCAAACGTCTAATTGCGCATGTTCTTCCTTTCCAAACCCAAACAAAATGACTTGATGCTCTTGTTGTAAAAACGCCACTACTTGTTGCATCAGGTCTAGTGGATATTGTTTATTTGTGTGCGCGGCAAAGGGTGCGATGCCAATCCACTTGCGGTTTTCAGCTAACTGCAAGGCTTCTGTGTTGGGGCATATTGGACGCGGCGGAAACTCGTGCGCACTTAACGATAATGGGAAGCCCAGTTTCTCAAACACTTGCGCATAGCGGTGTACTTGCGGGAGTAGTGGTACTAAGGTTTTAGGTTTTTGTCGAGTAAGCCGTTTTTTTTCGGCCCTGCCTTTATTTATGAGCGCTTGCTTTATCCAAAACAACGGACGGAAATACAGCATCAATAGTTGTGTGCGTAGCACTTGGTGGAGGTCTGCAATGGCAGTTGGGCGGAGTTTTTTCAGCGATTTAAATAGCCTATACAACCCTGCGATTCCTTTATGCTCACCCATAAAATCGGGAGTGAAAAACTGCACGTTAGGCAATGTCTCAAACAGCGGCACAAAACGTTTTCGGGTGACTATGGTAATCTGAAGTTCGGGATAGGTTTGTAACAAGCAGCGTAATACAGGGACACACATGGCGACATCGCCAAGTGCGGAAAAACGAAACACCAAGATGTGTTTGCCTTTCATTAAGCGTTTTTTTGATACAAGACTGGGTTTAGCGACTCATCATTGTACATTTTCATTTGCTTGTATTCCTTCATGTATTTTCGTCCTTCGGCCATATCTGCTAATAGTTGGTCGATGGCGGTAGACAAATCTGTTTTTTGCGCTAACAAAACAGCCAATTTTTCGGCACAAGCGGCACGGTGTTCTTCAGATGCAGAAGCGCGATTGGCTTCCTCTTGCATGTGGTAAATTTTAAGCGCTAAAATCGAAAGTCGGTCAATAGCCCATGCAGGACTTTCGGTGTTGATGGTGGCGTCGTGAAGGGGGGAAACATTTTTAAAATGCTGTAAAAAATAGCTGTCGATATACTCCACGGTATCGGTGCGATCTTGATTCGATGCGTCGATTTTGCGTTTGAGTTCTAAGGCGGCAACAGGGTCAATATTGGGTTCGCGGATCAAATCTTCAAAATGCCATTGAACGGTATCAATCCAATTTTTGCGATACAACAAGTGGTCAAGGGTTTGGACATCGAACGGATTTTCAAAGGGTTGGTCAACGGAGTCCAATATGTGATAGGCGTGAATACTCTGCTCAAAAATGGTGAATGCGGCTGCGCTTGTCATGCGTGAATTTTTGCCAAAGATAGGTCAAAATCCAAAAGCCAATGAAACTTGCACCACATCCATTTTAGGTGTATTTTTGTGGTGCAAAACCAAGATTATGAAAGCCATTTTTGAAGCAATTGCTTACCTATTTGAAGAAATTTTTTTTATCCCTCTAAACATGTTACGCGAGTTAGAGCTAACAAGCTGGGTTTTTGCCAATGCATTTAATTGGCTGTTTTTGCTTATTGGTTTTGCGGGCTTATTTTATTGGTTGGGTCAGTTAAAGAAATTTAACGACAACAATGAAGAGGATCGCGACTCTACTTCACACTCGTTTTTATAAATCGAAACCTAAGTCTTTACGAAAGTACAAACCTTCAAACGCTACGTTTGTGAGATTGCTGTAGGCTGTTGCTATTGCATCGTGTACATCTGTTCCGAAACCTGTAGATGCCAATACGCGTCCGCCGTTGGTTACCAACTTTCCGTCATGCATCGTGGTTCCTGCGTGGAAGATTAGCGCATCGGAGGGAATGCCAGTAATTTCTTTTCCTTTTTCATAAGCTTCTGGATAGCCTCCAGAAACACCTACTACCGTAGCAGCAGCTTCTAGACATATTTGTATGGAGACTTTATCAAGACGTTTTTCGACAGTAGCAGCCAATAATTCTACCATATCGTTTTTGATACGTGGCAAGACAACTTGCGTTTCGGGATCGCCCATACGGACGTTGTATTCGATCACAAAAGGATCATCGCCCACGCGAATGAGCCCAATAAATACAAAGCCTACAAAATCGATCTTATCTTTTTTGAGCCCCTCGAGTGTGGGTTGTATGATGCGTTCGTCAATTTTTTGCTTAAACACAGCGTCGTTAAACGGTACTGGCGAAACGGCACCCATGCCACCAGTGTTTAGACCCGTATCGCCTTCGCCAATGCGTTTGTAGTCTTTGGCAAACGGAAAGGTTACATGACCTTCGCCATCGGTAAGTACAAAGCACGAAAGTTCGATACCGTCCAAAAACCCTTCGATAACGACCTGCTCGCTTGCTGCACCAAATTTTTTGTTTGCCAACATATCGGTGAGTGCTGCTTTGGCTTCTTCTACATCGTAAATAATTAACACGCCTTTTCCGGCGGCAAGGCCGTCTGCTTTTAGCACATAAGGGGCAGGAATGGTTTCCAAATAGGCCAGTCCTTCTGAAAGCGTATCGGCAGTAAATTGTTTGTACGGCGCTGTGGGAATATTGTGACGTTCCATAAAGGCTTTAGCGTAAGCCTTACTCCCTTCCAATTGCGCTGCTTCTTGTTTTGGACCAATTACAGGAATATGGCTTAACGTTGGATGCGCGGCAATAAAATCGTGAATTCCTGCTACTAGCGGTGCTTCTGGCCCCACTACGATAAGGTTAATTTGATGTTTGGTTACCGCTTCGGCAACGGCTTCAAAATCGGTTGGACTGATAGCTAAATTGGTGCCTAAGGCTGCGGTCCCCGCATTTCCGGGTGCAGTAAACAATGTGGGTTTTTGCGGACTTTGCGATAGCTTCCAACAAAAGGTATGCTCTCTACCGCCATTGCCTAAAATAAGTATGTTCATGCAAACGTTTTGGCAAAAATAGAAAAAGGGAAGGGATTAATACGACCACAACATAAGCACATTTACATGCGAATGAAATAAACTTATGTCAAGAAAACTTTAAGGATTTTGACTACGCCACCGACGAAGCAAATAAATAGCTATATTCAAAAAATTTAAAACTTAACAATCAATGAAAAATTTAATTTATATAGCATTAATTGCGCTGTTGGCTTCTTGCTCACAGCCACAAAACCCAAACTTTGATACTAATGTAGAAATTGCAAAGGCATGGTTTGCTGATTTTGAAACAGAAGACATGGACAAAGTAGCGGCTTATTTTGCAGATGAACTAGAATACGAAGGTGCGTTTTACGGCATGCCTATGATGACCTCCAAAGATCAGGTGGTTCAGTATATGCAAGGATGGCACAGCGCAATGGATAACATCAAATATGAAGCTGAAAACTTTTTACCAGGAGTTGACCCAGAAACCAGCCTTCCCAACGGAAGTGTACGTACGTATGGTACATGGACAGGCGTAAGCACAACTTCAGGAAAAAGTTTTGAGGCAAAGTTTTACCATTATATGACGTTTGACGAAAACGGTCTTATTATTAACGGAGGTGACTATGGCGATGCTACGGGTATTATGGTGGCAGTAGCCCAAGACCCAGCGGAATAAGCTTCTGACTCTTTCAGTTTTAAACACCCTTAATTTTTGACATATTCGAAAACCAAGGGTGTTTTTTTATGGATTAAACATGTTTTTCGGCTAGTGTATCAAACATTGCGCTACTTTTGCCAATTCATATGACAGACTTTTCATCATTGGGTATTGAGCCCATGCTTCTAGAAGCCATTGAAGCGCTGGGTTTTCAAACACCTACCGAGATTCAACAACAAGCCATTCCGATTCTACTAACTCAAGAGAAGGATATGGTTGCCTTAGCACAAACGGGAACAGGTAAAACGGCCGCTTTTGGGATACCCATGCTGCAACGCATTGACGCCAACAGTAGAATTACACAAGGCCTTGTGATTGCGCCAACTCGAGAACTCTGTTTGCAAATAAGCAAAGAGTTGGCCAAATATGCTTCGCACAAAAAAGGGCTGCACATCGTTCCTATCTATGGTGGTGCTAGCATTTCGGATCAAGCGAAGGCCGTTAAAAAGGGTGCACAAGTGTTGGTTGCTACGCCTGGGCGTATGCAAGATATGATGCGTCGAAAGATGATAGACATCTCTGCCATTGAGTATTGTGTCTTAGATGAGGCAGATGAAATGCTTAATATGGGATTCAAAGAAGATATCACCAATATTTTAGCCCATACGCCAAACGACAAACTGACATGGTTGTTCTCTGCAACCATGCCTAAAGAAGTGGCGAACATTGCCAAGGACTTTATGCACAAGCCTGTTGAGGTTACGGTAGGCACCAAAAACGCGGCTTCTAACAACATTCAGCACGAGTATTATGTGGTGGCGGGACGCGAGCGTTACAGTGCGTTAAAACGACTTTCAGACACACACCCCGATATCTATTCCATAGTATTTTGTAGAACCAAACGGGATACGCAACGCGTAGCCGAAAAGCTTATTGAAGATGGCTATAACGCTGGCGCATTGCATGGTGATTTAAGTCAAAATCAGCGCGATGTGGTCATGAAGTCTTTTCGTGCGAAACAAATAAAAACATTGGTGGCAACGGATGTTGCCGCAAGAGGAATTGACGTGGATAATATCACCCACGTTATTCACTACCAACTTCCAGATGAAATAGAAACCTATACGCACCGAAGTGGACGTACAGGTCGTGCCAACAGTCAGGGAACCTCCATGATTATCATGACCAAAGGAGAGATTGCCAAAATCCGTAAACTGGAACGCATCATTAATGCCAAGATATCTTCGGCATCGCTTCCAGATGTTTCGGATATTCTAACAAAGCAATTACAGTATTTGGCTCAACAGATAAAAGCCACGGACGCACATCCAGAAATTGAATCCTATCTCCCGGAGGTAAATCAAATTTTAGCCGACTTTTCGAAAGATGAATTGGTGCAACGCCTGATGTCTGTGGAGTTTACCAGATTACATTCGTATTATCAGAAAAAATCCAATGCAATGACCCCGCAATCTTCTGACGATTCTGGCAGGCCAGCAAAAGCAAAAGACACACGATACACCATAAATATTGGCAGTAGAGACGATTACGATTGGAAAAGCTTAAAAGCATTCTTGAACGATTTCTTATCGATGAACCCCGGCGATATCTACCATGTAGATGTGACGGACAACCTGTCGTATTTTAATACATCAACAGATAAAAAAGAGGCTGTTTTAGCTGCTTTTGAAAATTTTGCAATGGACGGCCGTTCTATAAATGTGCGTGTTACGCAAAAAAGAGGGCAGCATTTGGTTGGGAAACAAGCCTTTGGAGGACGCTCTGGAAAGGGACGTTCAAAAGGCCGCGACCGTGGGGACTTTAGCCGCTTTTCAAAAAAGAAAAAGAATAAAAAAAGAGGAATGCGATAGCCGTAAAATGGGTTGCGTGCTAGCGTGCCACCTGTTACTTGCTGGTGCGCCTGTGTAACCCATCCCTAAATCACATAGCCATACACCATCACAAAATGGCAGGCGGCACCGCCCAGTACAAACAAATGCCAGATAAAATGGTTGTAGGGAATGCGTTCTACGGCATAGAACACCACGCCAACGGTATAGGCTACACCGCCGGCAATAAGCCATGTCAATCCTTTGGAGTCTAAGGCTGCGGTAAGTTCGCCATAGGGGATAATGGCCAGCCAGCCCATAGCGAGGTATAAAAAGGTGGAAAAGCGTTCAAACTTGCCCGTAAAAAAGAGTTTTAAAAGCAGGCCAATAGCGGCAATGCCCCATACCACCCAAAACAAGGTCCATCCCAAGCCGTTGGGAATAACAAGGAGCAAAACAGGCGTATAGGTACCTGCAATCAAAAAATAAATACCAATATGATCGGCAATCCGAAAATAGTGTTTGCGCTTGCTTGATGTTATGGCGTGATAACAAGTAGATGCCAAAAACAACAGAATAATGGAGAGCCCATACGTGATAACGCTAAACAGCCCCCATGGGTTTTCGGTGTCTACACCCAAAAGTAGCAGGATTAAGGCGGCGATGCCCAAGCCAACCCCTACACCATGCGACCACGCATTAAGCTTCTCTTCTAACGGCATTTTAGGAAATAGTTAATCGGCATACGCAATTTCAACCAAGACCTCATTGCGGCGGTTGTATACCTTATACGGGCTGTCGTAGCCTAAGAATTCAATCATGCCTGTGGCTTCAATGCCGTTGGCCTGTAAGGTTTCTATAAGGCGCTTTTTATGTAGGCTTTCTTTACTACTATTGGTGTAGCCCCCATACCGAATAGCTGCTACATAGCGAGGCGGCGTAACTTCTACCGATACGTTTTCTCCTTTGGGTGCTGGCGCTCCTTTTTTATGTACAGATGATGGCATCACAAATGCCATTTCTGACTTGCTTTCATTCCTATATACTGGTGCGGTCATGGCAATTTTTTGGTTGCTTTTGTTGTTTCCCGAAATGTACTGGAACAGCTTGCCAAAATTGTTTCCACCACTAGTGGTAACCAATGTCGCACTTGGGTAAAAACGAATCTCGACGCTATCAATTTCTTTGATGACTTCATACGATTGAATTTCAGTGTCTTGTGCCATAGCAAACGGGATGGTTATAAGCCATACGGCTACTGTAGAGATCAAAAAAGTTCTCATAATTAAGACGCCTTTTTGATATCCCTACGAATGTCTTTTTCTACAATGCTTAAGTATTTTTTACGCTTGGCATCTGAAACAAAAGGCACCGACCAAAACTGTTTGGTTTTGGTAAACAACGAACGTTTCCATCCAAACACAAACGAATAAACCCCCATCACAAGTCGTAGTTTAACCGAGTTGAGGTAAAGTGTGGTTACAGGAAGTGCGGGCGCACCGTGCGTTACATAAGTACGTACTTTTTTGTCGCTTAAAAATGGTTTTGGATAGGCATACAACTTGGTCACATTGACAAACTTATAGGCAAAGCCCGGAGTGAACACTTCGTCAAAGAAAATTTCCATGCGAGGCGTAAGTCTAAACCACCATACGGGCGATACAAAATAGATGCGTTCCGACCATGTAACAAGTTCTTTGTATTTGGCAATAACAGCATTTCTTGGACGGGTAAAGCTGTCGCGGTAGAGGTCGATGATTTCGATATCTTCATCCGCTTTTTCTAGACTATCCACAATAGTTTTAAAAATACCATTATAGCAAAAGGAAGTTTGGTCTGGGTGACCAATGATAACCAGATTTTTCATAAGCAATTTTAACAAAGTTAGTGATTTCTAACGACCTTAGTCTTTGTAACTTCAAAACAGAAGACACTTAACAATTTTTTAATTTAAGTATTCAAAACGTATTGTAATTTGGAGCAAATTTTAACAAAATGAAACAACTATTAATTTTACTATTGGTTTGTACGTTTACGGTACAAGCCCAAACATGGGGGAACAAAGAATATTGGATTTCCTATGAATATACACCCAAAAAAGGGGAAAAAGCAGCGTTTGAAAAAGCACTTGCTACCAAAACAAAGAAGTGGAATAAAACCCCCGAAACAGCTATTTTCACGTTTGAAGTGGTAAATGGTCCCAACACGGGAACCTATGAGCGTTGGGTTGTTCGCAAAGACCGCGCTTGGTTTGACCAAGACTTTAGTGCAGAAATTGCGTACTGGGACAAGAACGTTGCCTCTTTTTTAGCAGATGAAAGCGGAGAGCAAACGTGGCGAAGGTTTAAAGGCTCAAGCTATGGATGGGACGATGTAAATAGTTCGCCCAACAACTACTACCAGCAAGATCGGGTAATCGTAAAACAGGGCATGACAAACGAATTTTTACGAGTGCATGAACGATTTGCAAAGCTTATGGCCAGCTTAGAATATACGGGGAATCATACCGTTTTCCGTGTCGAAAATGGCGGGAACACACGTGAGTTTGCCGTTATCTATGGCTTTGATCAGCACGGCGGTGACGGTAGCGGAACCTTTGCGGGTCTAGAAGCAGGGGAAAATATAGAAGATGCCTATAACGAGATGTTTGGATATGATGCTTGGTACAAAGATTGGCAAGCCAACCGTAGTGCTATTGAAATCTGGGGATCTTTAAGTCAAAAAACAAAATTCAGACCTGAACTTTCTACGCAGTTCTAAATCGGTCATTTAGTATAAAACAGCCTCTTGGTGGAAACGCTTAGAGGCTTTTTTTTAGGCAACTCTTCGTTTTAGAATCAAAATAGTAATACAACTAAGCAGCATAAGCGTTGAGGGCGCTGTTGGAAGAACAGGGTCGCTGATGCTTAGATGAAAATAAATAGCAGCAACCATAAAGCCAGCCATAACCATGGCGGCAGGTGCAATAAGGTTTTTAAAACGCAAGCCTAATAGCAAAGCAAGGGCAGCTATAACTTTTACAACGCCTACAATAATCATGGTGTCTTTACTCAGTCCGTATGCTTGAAATTCTTCTAACATAGTGGACGTATCGCCACCTCTAAATGCAGAGCTGCGATTCATACGGAATGTCCATACGCTAAGCACCGTAAGCGAAACGGTAAGTACGAGAGTGGTGTATACTTTTTTCATATTAATAAAACTATTTTCCTTAAAATTAATATTTTTATGTAAATCCAATATTAAATATTAACGTGTAGGGAAAAAATATGTGAGATGTTTTAGTACATTTACATCGCTATGAAATTTGATTTAACTGCCACTGGACTCCGGTTTACACAACACGTCCCTAAGCACCAAACCCCTTTTGAGCGCCTTTTTGAAATTTTCAAAGAGCTAATTACGCATACATCTGGCGATTTTGACGAGGCGATTGACTGGTTACGAGAACTGGATAAAGAGTACAAACTCACCAACAGCGATTACACCATAGACGATTTTATTAGAGACTTACTCGAACGCGCCTACATTCAGCCAAAAGGCGATGGCAACGGGAAAGGCGACGGCTCAGGCATGGGGCTTACCTCAAAAACAGAAAAGCTATTGCGCGAACATGCGCTAAAGCAAATCTTTGGAAAGCTAAAAAAGTCGGGCGCTGGAAACCATAAAACAAAAAACACGGGGCAAGGCGCAGATGATACAGGCGAGTTTAAGGCCTATCAATTTGGCGATCCGATTGAAAAAATCTCCATGACGGAAAGCATCCGAAATGCACAAATCCGTACGGCAGGCGCAGATTTTAATTTGCACCACGACGATTTGGTCGTCGAAGACAGCTACTACAACACCCAAATGAGTACCGTTTTGATGATAGACATCAGCCACAGTATGATTTTGTATGGCGAAGACCGCATTACTCCAGCCAAAAAAGTAGCTATGGCATTGGCAGAATTTATCACCACGCGTTATCCCAAAGACACCCTAGATATTTTGGTTTTTGGGAACGATGCCTGGCCCATTTCCTTAAAAGAAATTCCGTATTTGCAGGTTGGCCCATATCACACCAATACGGTTGCGGGACTATCGTTGGCGATGGATATGCTGCGCCGAAGAAAAAACAGCAACAAGCAAATTTTTATGATTACCGACGGCAAGCCAAGCTGCTTAAAAACCCCCGACGGTACCTATTATAAAAACAGCATGGGACTAGACGATTTGATTGTGGACAAATGTTACAATATGGCACGACAAGCACGCAAACTGAAAATACCCATCACTACGTTTATGATTGCGCAAGATCACTACCTCAAAGAATTTGTGCGCAATTTTACCGAAGCCAATAAAGGAAAAGCATTCTTTACGGGGCTTAAAGGATTGGGTGAAATGATTTTTGAAGACTATGAACAAAACAGAAAAAAACGATTAGGATAAATGACACAAAGCAAAACCATAGGCGAGTTAAAACAAACGGCGTACACGCCTAGTTCTATACAAGAGGAGCTGGCACGGAATTTACGTGCGCGTATCAAAAGTGGAACACCCACCTTTGAAGGATTATTGGGATACGAACACACCGTAATTCCTGATGTTGAACGTGCCATTCTCTCTGGCCACAGCATGAATTTACTCGGGCTTCGTGGGCAAGCAAAAACACGTTTGGCCCGTCAAATGACACAACTTTTAGATGAATGGGTTCCCGTTGTGGAAGGCTCCGAAATCAATGATGACCCACTTGCTCCCATAAGCAAGTACGCCAAGGAACTGATTGCCCAGCACGGCGATAAAACACCCATTGCGTGGTTGCACCGAGATGACCGGTTTTTTGAAAAATTGGCAACCCCCGATGTAACGGTAGCAGACCTTATTGGCGATGTTGACCCCATCAAAGCATCAAATTTAAAACTGTCTTATTCCGACGAAGGCGCCATTCACTTTGGGATGATCCCCAGAGCGCATCGCTGTATTTTTGTCCTTAACGAACTGCCCGATTTACAAGCACGGATTCAAGTAGCCCTTTTTTCTATTCTTCAAGAAAAAGAAATTCAAATACGCGGATTTAAATTGCGTCTTCCCATAGAAACACAGTTTGTATTTACGGCAAATCCCGAAGACTACACGAATCGTGGAAGTATCGTGACCCCGCTTAAAGACCGCATTGGGTCACAAATTTTGACACACTATCCGAACAGTACAGAAATTGCCAAATCCATCACAAAACAAGAAGCGAAGATCAGTCCAGCACTCGCGGAGGCAATTTACATTCCAGAGCTAGCGCGTGACCTTTTGGAACAAATTGGATTTGAAGCACGAAAAAGTGAGTACGTAGACGCCAAAAGTGGTGTGAGCGCGCGCATGAGCATTACCGCATTTGAAAACCTAATCAGTACAGCAGAACGCAGGTTGCTTATTACCGGAGAAGAAAAAACCAGCATTCGCATGGCGGATTTTTTAGGTGTCATTGCAGCCATTAATGGTAAAGTGGAACTTGTGTATGAAGGCGAGCAAGAAGGCGCAGAGCAAATAGCGTTTCACCTGATAAACCAAGCTGTGAAAACATTATTTCCATCCTATTTTCCAGAAATCAAAAAGCTTGAAAAAGAAGATGAAGATGGTCCTTATGACCGCCTTTTAGGATGGTTTTACGGCGATAACGAACTCTTTTTAGAAGATGGTCTTGCGGAAGATGTATACAAAGACACCTTAGATGCCGTACCCAATTTAAATACGCTTGTAGCAACGCATCAACCGAAAAGCGCACCCGAAGACACCTACTTTTTGATGGAGTTTTTACTTTGGGGATTAGAAGCCAATAAGCGTCTAAACAAATACCGCACCCTTGAAGGCTTTCAATTTAAGGATGGCTTGGGTAATTTATTGGCAGGACTTTAACTGTTAAAATTCAACGCATTGTCAATAAGCGCTAAGTGCGAATAGGCTTGCGGGAAGTTTCCTAATAATTGCTTAGACGAAAAGTCGATGTCTTCGCTAAATAGCCCCAAGTGGTTGCTGTAAGACAACAATTCATCAAAGAGTTTTTTCGATTTTTCTTCTTCGCCAATTTTATACAAGCTGTTGATAAACCAAAATGTACACACCGTAAACGAGGAACTTGGCAATCCAAAATCGTCCTTGTTTTTATAGCGATATAAAAGTCCTTCGTGCATTAATTCTGCTTCGATAGCCTTTACCGTTTTGACGAATTTTGGGTTTTTCGCATCTATAAATCCATAGTATTCCATAAGTAGAACGGACGCGTCTAAGTGTTCAGATTGATAGGATTGTGTAAACGCCTGTTTTGTTTCGCTCCAAGCGTTCTCCATGATATCGACATAGATTTCATCGCGGAGTGCCTCCCATTTTTCTACCGATTTTTCTTCATTAATAAGCGCAGCAATTTTTATAGCTCTATCTACAGCTACCCAGCAAAGCAATTTGGAAAAGGTAAAGTGCCTGTCCTCATGTCTAAATTCCCAAATCCCCTTGTCGGCAAGTTTCCAATTGTGCTTAACCACCCAAACAATAGACTTAACAATAGACCAAAGCTCTTCGTATTCATCATTTTTGTCTGTGAATTGCTCCATTTGGTAATGAATGACATCCATCAAAATACCATAAATATCATTTTGCTTTTGCACATAGGCGGCATTACCAACACGTACGGGTTTTGATCCTTTATATCCAGCTAAGTGGTCTAGCGTTTCTTCTGTGAGTGTTTTTTCTCCGCTAATACCATACATAATTTGAAGCTTTTCATTTTTGTCTGGAATAAGGTCAATAATGTAGCGGATAAAGTTTTTGACGATTTGCACATGCCCCAGTTTGGCGATGACTTTTATGACCATAGAGGCGTCTCTAATCCAACAAAAGCGATAATCCCAATTTCGCACCTCGCCAATGGTTTCGGGCAGTGAGGTGGTGGCTGCCGCCAATACGGCTCCTGTCTTTTCAAAAGTCAGTAGCTTTAGCGTCATGGCACTTCTTAAAATATGGTCGTTATACGCATCAAAAGAAGGGGTTTTGTGGCACCAGTTTAGCCAATATACTTTTGTTTTTTCAAACCCCAAAAGGGAGTTTTCAAGCGTAGGGGCGTTAAGTTTTTCGTTGTAGGAAATGGTGATAAAGTGCTCGCCCGTTATTTTTATTTCAGCACCTGCCAATACGTTATCGAGGTTTAGGTTGCTGTATAAAAACAGCGTATCGTAATTGACATCGTCCACGATGCTTACAATAAAATTTTTCTTTACATAGCTTTTGGTTTCGCCTAAGGCATATTCAAGTTTTGGATGGTACTTGATACGACAAGAAGGCGTTCCTTTGATATGTCTAAAAACACGTGTAAGCTCGGGCGGCGCATGATATGATCCATTGTCCTTTTGGAAGCGAGGCATAAAATCAAGCACCTCAAAGGCATGCGCATCGCTTTCAAAACGGGTACACAAAATAGCGGTATTTTTTATGTAAGTTTGCGTAATCACATAATCGTCGTCGCATTCAATTTTAAAATGTCCCCCTATATTTTCATCAATAATTTTACCAAAAACAGAAGGGGAATCAAATTGTGGCAAACAACACCAATCAATTGAGGAATCCTCATTTATAAGCGCAGCAGATTTGCAATTTCCAATTATACCAAAGTTTAATGTAGCGGCATGGGCAGAAGATGAGTTTTTTGCCATAAAATTGTAGTTCTTAGTTAAAAATTATACCAAATGGGAAAGACCATTATCGTTTCAAATAGGCTTCCAATTCGTATAACGAAAGTAGATAATTCTTTCGAATTTACACCGACAAGTGGCGGATTAGCTACAGGATTACACTCTGTTCACAAAAACAAAAACTCATTATGGGTTGGATGGCCTGGAATAGGCAGCGATACACTCAACCAAAACGAATGGGAGCCTCTAAAAAAATCGTTAATTGACAACGATTATTGCCCTGTCAGTTTAAGCACCGAGGAGATTGATGATTTTTACTACGGACTACCAAATAAATGCTTGTGGCCTCTGTTTCACTACTTTATCGAGTTTTCTATTTTCAACAAGGCACATTGGGAGTCTTATGTTGAAGTCAATGAAAAGTTTAGTAAAGCCGTCATTGAATGCATTGAACCTGGAGATACGGTTTGGGTTCAGGACTACCAACTTATGTTGTGTCCAAAAATGATACGAGATGCATGCCCGGATGTCACGATTGGTTTTTTCTTACATATTCCATTTCCTTCATTTGAAATTTTCAGAATTTTTCCTTGGCGGGAAGCTTTGCTTGAAGGAGTCTTGGGCGCTGACCTTATTGGCTTTCATACCTATGATTATGAGCGTCATTTTTTAAGTTCTGTTAAACGTATTTTACGCAAAAATGTACAGTTTAACAGAGTCATCATGGGCAGTAGAGAAGTGGTTGTAGACACATTTCCGATGGGCATTGATTATACCAAGTTTAATCAAGCAGCGCAAACGCATTTGGCACAAAAGCAAACCGAAAAGTCTGAGCTAAAAATTCAGTTAGATGTTCACATAAAAGGCGCCGATGATAGTAAGCTCATTTTGTCCATTGACCGGTTAGACTATACTAAGGGAGTAATAAACCGCATTAAAGCCTTTGACTTATTTTTAGATAAATACCCCGAATATTTAGAAAAAGTGCGTCTTGTGATGCTTACGGTTCCTTCCCGCGCCGACGTTCCTGAATACAAACGATTAAAAAAGGAAACCGACGAGGTTGTTGGACGCATAAATGGCAAGTATGCCACTGTTAACTGGACGCCTATTTGGTATTACTACCGCTCAATGGATTTTGGTGATCTTATAGATTTATATATGACATCTGATATCGCTATGATAACCCCTGTTAGAGATGGGATGAATTTGGTAGCCAAGGAGTTTATAGCAACGCGCGTAGATGGAGACGGCGTACTTATTTTAAGCGAAATGGCAGGCGCCTCTAAAGAACTACACGAAGCCGTTCTAGTTAATCCATTTGACCGCAATGCAATGGCTGATGCCATTCAAAAAGCCATTGTGATGCCAGTTGAGGAACAAAAAAAGCGCAACAGCAGCATGCAAAAAAGACTCAGCAGGTATACGGTAAACTACTGGGCAAAAGAATTTATGGAAACTCTAGAGTCAAAAGCTACGCCAAACGAAGAAATAGGTGTTGTAAAATTGAGCGATCAAATCGTTTCAACAGTAGTAGAATCGTTTCAGCAGGCAGCTAAGAAAATGCTATTGTTAGACTATGATGGGACGTTAGTCGAATTTCATGAAAACCCTGAAATGGCAGTCCCCGATGAAGCAGTTTTAAACACGATAAAGCAATTAACATTGCTTCCCAATACAGATGTAGCCATAGTAAGTGGTCGTGATAATGTGTTTTTGGAAAAATGGTTCGGCAATCTTGGCCTTACCTTAGTTGCCGAACACGGATACTTTGTAAAAGAGCACAAGCAAGAATGGGTTATAAAAGGAGAAGCCAATAACCAATGGAAAAAAGATGTAATGCCCATTATGGAAGCCTTTACAGATCGAACACCCGGTACTTTTATTGAAGAAAAAACCAAAAGTTTGGTATGGCATTACAGAAAAACAGACCCGGAGTTAGCAGACGAGCGTGTAGTAGAGCTGAAAACAGTACTAAGTAGCCTCATTTCAGATAACCTTAGTATAATGGACATGGACAAAGCACTAGAAGTGGTAAACCGTCAAATAAGTAAAGGAACAGCGGTTTCGGAGTTAGTCTCCAATAAAAACTATGATTTTATTTTATGTTTGGGAGACGATGTAACAGATGAAAATATGTTTACAAGCTTGCCTTCCCATGCCACTACAATTAAAGTGGGCAAGAAAAAAACAGATGCCAAGTATTATATTGAAGATATTGAACACGTAAAGTCATTATTGTCAATTTTAGCAGATGTCAATGAATAAAGATGTAGCTCTGCTGGAGGCCTTGCGTGACAGCTATATTCAAATCATCTCCACGCCTGAAGGAACGCCATATAAACAAATACGAAAGCTAAGTGCGAAACACATGCAGCGCGCTTTCTCGCTAGTAGGAGTTCAAATTAAAGGGTCAGAAAACTTACCTTCTGAGCAAGGTGCTATTTTTATTTATAATCACCTTCTCAACCACCCTTATTTTACTGTAGCTGGAGACTTTCAAATTACGCTAGACAGTCACTTTATTAGTAGTGTAATTCTGGAAAAGTATTACAAAGACTCGGGTACCCGAGTTGTACGATATCCGTTGCCAAATGAGGAAAATCATAAAAACTATTACGACAAGTTTGAGTATATCCGTGTCTATGCAAAAGACTTTACCCCAAAAGAGCTCACAAAAAAAGACGTAAAAAAAGCAAATAAACAATTCTATTTTAAAGCTGCAGAAGCGTTGGATGACAATATCAATTTGGTGTTTAGCCCTGAAGGCGCTTCTTATAATACAAACGAATCGCCGGGGCCTTTCATGAAAGGGATTTTCAAATTTGCGAGTAGTTATGAGCAACAACCATTACTTGTTCCTGTAGTCATGGCTAATTTTGATAAACGTCCATCAGAAGCACCTTTTAAGTGCCAAATTATGCCGCCATTTCGCATGTCTGATTTTGGAGTAACTAGCCCTGAAAGTGACAGCCTTAAAAGTGCCGTTCAAACCATCAACGACAACTTTAAAAAATGGGTTGAAGACCTGTCAATAGAGGATAATAATTTTGAACGCGAAATAGCAGTTCTTAAAAAAGACTTAGCTGAAAAAAAGCATCAAAAAGACTTACTTGTTTTTTACGGCAGCTCTACGATTCGCTTATGGAAAAACGTAAATCAAGACTTTCCAGCGTGGAATACACTTAATTTAGGTTTTGGCGGTGCGTTTATTCATTCACTAAACGATTATTTTGAAGAGCTATTCCATGAATTACAACCAAAGGTAATCGTGCTTTATCTTGGCGGAAACGATTTAACGCTAGGATTTAGCGCTTCAAAAATTGTTGCAAAAATCTTAAGATTTATAGACCGTATACATGCCAAATTCCCAAATACCTTGATTTTGAATGTATCGATTAAACCCTCTTTTGAACGACAACACGAGCTAGCGAAAATCAAAGAAATTAACACGCAGCTTGGTGAAAAAACAGCACCATTGCCCAATGTACAGCAAGTAGATTTTTATGATTCTTTTATTGAAAATAATCGCATCAAAAAAGCATACTTCCTTCAAGACGGGCTTCACCTTGATGCAATGGGATACCAAATACTTAAGCAAGCTATAGATAAAAACCTACAGCAGTTTATCTAAGCAGCGCTGTTTTGCTGCTTTATTAGATTAAGAGCCGAACCGGCTTTAAACCATTCAATTTGCGCTTCATTGTAAGTGTGGTTTGCTTTGATTACATTCGATGAACCGTCTGCGTGAATCACTTCAATAGTTAGCGGATTTCCAGCAGAAAAATCTTTAAGATCTACAAAGTTAAATGTATCGTCTTCTTGAATTAAATCATAATCTGCTTCATTGACAAACGTAATACCTAACATACCTTGCTTTTTCAGGTTTGTTTCGTGGATACGTGCAAATGATTTTACCAAAACTACTTTTACGCCCAAGTGACGCGGCTCCATAGCGGCGTGCTCACGTGAAGAGCCTTCTCCGTAGTTATGGTCGCCAACGACAACGGTTTCAATGCCCGCAGCTTTATAAGCGCGCTGTACGTCTGGTACACCGCCATAATCACCTGTCAGTTGGTTTTTGACAAAATTGGTTTGTTGATTGTATGCATTTACGGCACCAATTAAACAATTGTTGGAAATATTATCCAAATGCCCCCTGTAGCGCAACCAAGGCCCGGCCATAGAAATGTGGTCCGTGGTACATTTACCGTGTGCTTTAATAAGCAATTTTGCTCCAGTGAGGTTTTCACCGTCCCAAGGAGCAAAAGGCGTTAGCAGCTCTAGCCGTTCAGAATCATTAGCAACTACCACGTTTACACGAGACCCGTCTTCTTCGGGGGCTAAATATCCGTTGTCTTCAACATCAAAACCACTAGGTGGGAGCTCAATTCCAGTTGGAGCTTCCAAATGCACCTCTTCCCCGTCTTGATTAACAAGTGTATCCGTCATGGGGTTAAAATCCAACCGCCCAGAGATGGCTACTGCAGCTACCATTTCAGGGGATGCCACAAAGGCATGTGTGTTTGGATTGCCATCAGCACGTTTAGAAAAATTGCGATTAAAGGAGTGTATAATCGAGTTTTTTTCTTGTTTGTCTGCACCTTCGCGTGCCCATTGCCCAATACATGGGCCACAAGCATTGGTAAAGATTGTAGCATCCAAATCTTCAAAAATCTCAAGCAACCCATCGCGTTCTGCGGTGTAACGTACTTGCTCAGAACCTGGATTGATACCGAATGTCGCTTTAGTCACTAATTTTTTATTCACGGCTTGTTTGGCAATAGATGCCGCTCGCGATAAATCTTCGTAAGATGAATTGGTACATGAGCCAATCAACCCCCATTCAACATCGACAGGCCAATCGTTAGCTGCTGCTTTTTCGCTCATTTGAGCAACAGGAGTTGCCAAATCGGGTGTAAATGGACCATTTATATGAGGCGATAGTGTACTTAAATCGATTTCAATTACTTGATCAAAATAGGCTTCAGGATTTTGATACACCTCTGGGTCAGCCGTTAGGTGTTCTTTTACTTCGTTAGCAGCATCGGCAACATCATCTCTGTCTGTAGCACGTAGGTAACGCTCCATAGAAGCATCGTAACCAAACGTTGAAGTAGTTGCACCAACTTCAGCACCCATGTTACAAATGGTGCCTTTTCCTGTACACGACATGGACTCTGCCCCTTCGCCAAAATATTCAATGATAGCACCTGTTCCTCCTTTTACTGTAAGTATTCCAGCAACTTTTAAAATAACATCTTTAGGAGCTGTCCAGCCATTGAGTTTACCTGTAAGTTTTACCCCAATGAGTTTAGGAAATTTTAATTCCCATGGCATATCTGCCATAACATCAACGGCATCTGCACCGCCAACTCCAATGGCAAGCATACCCAAACCACCTGCATTTACGGTGTGTGAATCTGTTCCAATCATCATGCCGCCAGGGAATGCATAATTTTCCAATACGACTTGATGGATAATTCCAGCTCCTGGCTTCCAAAAGCCAATGCCGTATTTGTTGGACACCGATTGTAGAAAATCGAATACCTCAGCCGAAGTATTATTGGCTGATTTTAAGTCAGCAGAAGCGCCCTCTTTTGCTTGAATAAGGTGGTCACAATGAACGGTTGTGGGTACAGCTACTTTAGCTTTTCCAGCTTGCATAAACTGCAATAGCGCCATTTGCGCCGTAGCATCTTGACAGGCAATACGGTCTGGAGCAAAGTCTACGTAGTCTGCGCCGCGTGTAAAGGTAGCAGTTGGTTTTCCGTCCCAAAGGTGTGAATACAAAATTTTCTCCGCTGCGGTTAAAGGTTTTCCAACAAGTTTACGCGCTGCTTCTACACGCTCGGACAAACGTGCGTAGGAGGCTTTTATCATTGCGATATCAAATGCCATTGTAATTTTGGTTTTAAGTGACCGTAAAAATATAAAATTAACTTCTTACTTACAGAATGGTTGATAGTTTTAATTTAGGGTGATATAGTTCGTGTTAATACAGTTGAAATAATTCTTTATTTACCCTATTGTTTAATAGTCGAAAAGTATACACGTAAACCTTATGCTTCAATATTAATTTATTTTACTATTTTTAAATGAATTTAAACAACATAATCATGAAAAATAATTTTGTAGCACTTCTTTCATTGCTGTTTATGGGCGCTACTTTTGCTCAAGACGAAGTACAGCGAAGTTATGAAGCTGTAACGTATATCAATGACGTATCCGTATCGGAGATTCCAACTTTTGTATCTCTATATGAGAAATTTACGAATCTCTCCATGGGAGAAAATAGAACGATGACAGGTCAATGGCTTTTTAGACATTGGTACGGATCTGGTCACACATTTGTAATTTATACCCAATACAACAGTATGGAAGACTATTTTACAGATACGGATGCCGAAACGGCAAATATTCGAGCTAATATTATGGCTCTTCCTGAAGATGAACGTCAGGCTATGTGGGACGATTGGGCGTCCTTACGAGGATTTTGGGACAATCATACAGATGAGATTCGTGCCGTTTCTAGCGATACGGGCTTTCTCACTGTTGACAATGTAGACTTTGATGTTCCGTTTGTCATGTCTGTAGGCCGTTATAATTCTTCTGGAAGTTGGGCCGAAATGGGCAACGCTTTTTTCGATTGGAGTATTAAGCCAGCCATTGATGATGCTTCTTCAATAGCAGGCGGAGTTTCATATCACTATATGGGCTCGGGACCTGACGTTGAAGTTTGGCAGTGTTACAACAGCTTGGTTGACTTTGCCACTTCTGTAACGGCAAGTGGACGCGGAGGAAATAAAGAAGCACGAGACACTTTTTGGCGTTTAGCAGATGGCGGTCACGAAGATCAAATATACCTTCATATAGGGCACGTTAATCTTGAATCAAAAAGGTTTGACCTTCCGGGGGAGGGGAGGTAAAAATGCCTCTAGGAATAAAAAATTAAAGGCGCCTTGGCGCCTTTTTTTGTTGCCAAATGGCTTTGGAAGGCGTATTTTAGCGGTTGGTATTTTTAGCGAATAAATCAATAGTTTCATGAAAAAAGCAGTCATTGTAAGCGGTTATTTTAACCCCATTCACAAAGGACATCTAGAATATTTCCACAATGCAAAATCGCATGCCGATGCGTTGTTTGTCATTGTCAATTCAGATCATCAGCGTGCGTTAAAAGGATCAAAAGAATTTCAAGATGAGGGAGAACGTGTGATTATCGTTTCAAACTTTAAAGTAGTTGACAAGGTGTTTCTATCTATAGACAAAGACCGAACGGTTTGTGAAACCATTGCACATATTCACAAAGAATTTGGCCACGAATACGAGTTGGCATTTGCCAACGGTGGCGACCAAAACAACGATACCATCCCCGAAAAACCAGTATGTGAACGCTTGGGAGTTACCTTAATAGATGGTTTGGGGGATAAAATTCAGTCTTCTTCTTGGTTGTTGAAGAAATAACCACACCAAATACTTTATACAGGCTACTTTTAGTGTTTGTTTTTTATTTGTTGTAATTAGTATAAAGGTACAAAGGCAGTGCCAAAGAAAAGCCAACTAAAAACAAGGAGGCAAAGTATAGTAAGAACTGTTTTAGTTTAATGCTTTTGGTTGTAAGTTTATAGATGAGAAACACCAAAAAGGTGGTGGCTGCAACGGTTAGGTCGGCATTTAAAATTTTCATGGCATAATTCAGATTGATTTGCTCAAAAAATAGTGCCGTTGACCACTCCCAATTATTTTCTTCAATGAATTTATAGATGTTGTAATACGGAAGCACGACTCCCAAAACACAAAGAATAGCAAGTAATTTTTTCATTCTAAAATCTAACTTCCTCTCCCTACTTTTCTAACTCCAGAAGATTTGGGCGTATGGTTTTTAGTTCCCGACTTTTGTTTACCTCCTTTTTTATTAGGGGTATTTTTATTTAAACTGTTACCAAAGAATTTACTAGACATAATAACTAAAATTTTATTTGCACTAATGTACGCAATTCATTAACCATACAAAAAACCTTCACATTGTGAAGGTTATGTGGTGGAGAAGAAGGGATTAACCTTCGGGTTTTCCCTCAAGCCCCGTGCTGTAAATGCCCTGACACTATTCTTGTAGAACAGCGTTCTTAAAACACAAAATCTAATCAAGCAAGCTTGTTAGATTTTTGTGTTTTCACCCCGATTTGAGTCAGGGCGCTTAATCGTGGAGTAGAAGGGATTCGAACCCTCGACCTCTTGACTGCCAGTCAAGCGCAATCTAATTGCTGCGCAATTTACTAACCACTGAGCCTTAGATACTTAGCAATAACTTAGAAATAGATGTTTAAGTTAATTGCCATATAGTTGCCAAATAATAGCCTTTCCTATCCAAAAGTATGCAGACGATATGATGGTCTGTATTACATAGATTTTAAGTTAAATAATAAGCGTTACAGGATGTTTAGTGGTGCTAAGATAAATTCGTCTCTTAGTCCTAACTCGTATCCTGCTAAGCTAAAAAGACCTAAGACAGAGCTGCTTGCTAAAGAAGTGTATAATTACTTAGTAAGAAACAATTACAGCTTTAAAAAGAAGCTAAATAGTATAGAGTTATATGATAGTCTGATAAGTAGTAAGTTGTCTGAGCCACTTAGTACAACATACTACAAGACCTTAAAAGACTTAGCTGATAAACTAAGATGTGAACTTATAAGTAAAGGAGAAATAAGTACTCGCTTCTTAGATGGTATAGTACTAAGACACAAAAACAATACAAGCTACAATACTACAAGAAGACATTTAAATGTACTTGTCAATTATCTGTATGATAATGGCTTTCCCATAGATAAGTCTAAGCTAAAGACAAGAAAGCAGGAGGAGGTATTGCATAAGCCAATAAGTGATGTTAGTGGTGTATTAGAATTAGTAAAGTCATATAATAATAACCTCCACATATGTTGCTTACTTACCTATGGATGTTTACTTAGACCACACCAAGAAATAAGACTATTAAAGTGGGGAGATTTTAGTGATGATTTAAGCCATATAAGGCTCTCAGGCGGCAGAGTAAAGTCTAAACGCAACAGAGTAGTTCCTGTGCCATTATATGTCCGTAAACAGCTTGTAAAAGGCAATAGCAACGACAACATATTCTCAGGGAGTAGCAAGCCGTATAATAGAAGCTATTTCTCGCTTGTTTGGAAGCGTTTTAAGAGGTTAAATGAAGATATTGATAGCAATGTTACGCTTTACTCTTTTAGGCACTCTGGGGCTATTGAAATATTCAAGAGAACAGGCTCATTACACAAGCTACAAAGAGCAATGGGACACTCAAGTTTAAACGTATCCCTTACCTACTTAAGAGGACTTGAAGTAGCTGAACTTAAAGAAGAAGATATGCCTATGGTTTAAAAAAATTAAACCCCCCGGAACTGGGGGTTTAATAAATTTACTCAAACCTATTAGAGCTATAATACAAGCTTTCAGATACAATCTTACCATCGCTGTTAACTTGATGTTCAACCTTAAACGGTGCAGAAAACCATTTGTCGCCTTTTTTTGCGTAAAGTATCCACCGGCTATTCACAAACATATCTTCAGAACCTTCATATTTTAAAGAAATTGGGGTGCCTTGTTCATTAATATAAATTTCAGAATATGTGTTATGTTCACTTTTAATTTGGTTTATTCTATCATCTAAACTTAATTTTTCATCCCAGCTTTCCATTGTGGAATTCCAAAAGGTTGCATTTTCAGTAAAACCAGACTTTACAGCTTCGAAATCTTTATCAAGATAATCAGAGACAACTTTTCTTACAGAAGATATTGCTGGATGAGAGCTATATGTTATGCCATTGGTTTTTTCTCCTTCAGACCTCCACATTTTTATAAATTGAGATTGGTCGGAGTATGCATTAACAAAATTAATTTTGCCTTTTTCATCAAGTCGCATTTGAGTGTGCAAAAATGAATTTATTCTTAAACCAGTTATAGAGTCAGTGCCAACCCATCGTTTCCAAGACAGAACCCAAACGCCTCCATCTTTGTAGTCTATAGCATCACTTACCCACCCATTTGCATTTTTTACCGTAAGATTTTTAAATCTTTGAGCAACATAGGATGACTCTCCTAAAAAAACTGAAAGACTATTTTCATTAAATCTTTCGCCATTTCTTTCGTAAACGAAATTATCTGAAGCTAATTGGTTTATCTTTTCAACATCATTATTCTGATAAGCTTCCCAAAATGTGTTTGTAGTTTCAATATAAGGATGCTCCGAATAAACTTTACCTACATTTTTCTTTTGTGAATAGGCAAATGTTGAAATAAGTATTAAAAGAACTATTTTTATTTGGTTCATAATTATTAAAATTTTAGTTAACTTCTAAAATAATATAAAATTCTAGAAATAATATTAATTAAACGTTAATAAGTCAAAATAGAGTTAGAAATAGCAGACCAAAAAGAAGAGGATATGCCTATGGTTTAATCAAGGCGAAATGTAATAGGGATAGAAAAAGGCACTTTTACAAATTCGTCTCCATTTCTTGCTGGCACAATCCCTGGTAATAAAGAGACTATTCTTGCGGCTTCTTTTTCTAAAAGAGGGTGCGGACCTTTTGTATGAATTAGTTTAATACTGCCATCTACATCAATCATAAACTTTACATAAACTATGCCTTGGATTTTCATTCGTAAAGCAAGTTTAGGGTACTGAAAATTATTTGCTATATGTTGTTGAAGTTTTTCTGCAAAGCATTTTATCTTTTCTTTTTCAGAGTTATAAAATTCTTCACAACCAGGAAAAATTGGTGCAGATGTAAAAAGAAAATCCGTTTGGGATACATTTTTTGCTTGACTAAAAGTTAATAATGGAAGTAATAAAGCAATTACATATAATTTTCTCATACTTCAAAGTTACGAAACATACTTAAGAGGTTTAGAAGTAGCTGAACTAAAAGAAGAAGATATGCCTATGGTTTAAATTTATTATTTTCTAATACACTACCTATCCCTGCACCAATACATAAACCTAATGCAATCCATAAACCAAGATTATCAGTAGCATTTCCAATTATAATTCCTGCAAGTAATCCTATACCTGCAGCTAAAGATATTTTAGATTCTTTCATATTTAAATATAATCAATAGGAATTGAAGTAGCTGAACTTAAAGAATAGGATATGCCGATGGTTTAGCACTTACTTCCCATTCTGAATTGGGTCAGTTTCAGGCATTAGCTTGTTTAGAATAAAATATACTGGGCAGAATTTGGTTGCCGGACTTATAATTTGAAGAACCCCAACAGCTATAGCTATTGACAAAAAGTTTAAATTTGTAGTGTATAGTGTCAATCCGACGCTAATTAAATATAACAGTCCAACTATTGCATCGTGGGTTCTAATTTTAGAAACGTTTTTTTCCATTTTTAATATTTTCATAAAGATAATGAATTTATAATGCAAATATGTTACCCCAAGTTTGAATGTATCCTAAACCTACTTAAGAGGATTAGAAGTAGCAGAACTTAAAGAAGAAGATATGTCTATGGTTAAATAATATTTTTTAAGGCAATTCTGGCAACAAATGAAAATCCAGTGACATATAGATAATTTTCATCTGAATCAAATGCACAATTAGTTAGCGTATCTTTAAATTTAATATTAGCTAATAATTCACCATCTGGAGATAAGACTAATATTCCATTTGGTCCAGTTGTAAAAATATTTCTTGATGAGTGTATCTTTAATCCGTCAAAATTTCCAGGAAATTCTTTAGCTAATTCTGTTCCATCAAAAAACAAATCTGATTTGTTTTCATTTTCTAAATCAATTTTTAAGATAATTGGAGCTTCAGCT
>ERZ802822.285-NODE-285-length-36239-cov-31.627067_pt1 | contig 36239 bp, 32 predicted proteins | sample MGYA00345649_ERZ802822 | MGnify/ENA primary metagenome ERZ802822 (study PRJEB30503, sample SAMEA104212359) | marine metagenome | biome: Westerlies Biome; feature: [SRF] surface water layer (ENVO:00010504) within the epipelagic zone...; material: water...
CGGCTCTTCATAACGAAGACGTCGAAGCAAGTGAACGACTGGATCGATACTAAGCAGTCTGAATTACCCGACGGTGTAGAGCTATTCAGCCTCGGTGACATGGCCGATGCTTACGAGTCTCGCATGTCCCTCATCTTTGATGCGGCGTGGATGGGATTGATCCTAGTAATGCTAATCCTGCTCCTTACACTACGATTTACTGTCGCACTCTGGGTGACCGTTGGCATCGCTATCTCGTTTGTCGGTGCCTTTATATTTCTTCCTGTTGTGGATGTATCGATCAACTTCCTATCGACCTTTGCGTTTTTATTGGTGCTCGGTATTGTCGTGGACGATGCGATTGTTGTTGGTGAAAGCATTCACCATCATCGGGAAGATCTGGGTTTGCCACCTGAAGAGGCCGCTATTGTCGGTGCCTCTGCTGTGGCGAGGCCGGTCATATTTGCCGTACTGACTACGGTTGTGGCCTTTGCTCCCTGGGCATTTCTGTCGGGACCACAGAGCGAGTTTCTGCGCCATTTGTCTGCGGTTATTGCCTTCGCACTTGCCTTTTCGCTGATCGAGGCGTTTTGCATTCTACCCGCACACCTAAGCCATTTGCCTGCGCGTAATCCAGGTAAAACAGGCTTTGCTTTGCAGCGTCGTATTGCAGACGGCATCACGTCTTTTGCGGAGAACACATACGCCCCAATGCTGGCTCGCGCACTCAATGTTCGTTACACCTTGAGTGCTGTATTTTTGGCGGGATTTATTGTTGCGCTGACCCTGGCATCTACCGGCTGGGTGCGCTTTTACTTTTTCCCACAGTTAGAAAGTGAGACGTTGGTGGTCAACGTGACCTTACCCACGGGGGTACCGTTTTCAAGAACTGAGGCGGTCATGAATAAGCTCAATCAATCGAGCGATGACCTAAAGGCAAACTATCCCGTTATCGGTGCCTTTACGTTTGCCTACGACAATCAGTTAGAGCAATACGTTCAACTGCCGCCGCCGGGAGAGAGTGATATCAGCATGCGGGAAGTCGCAGAGACATACCTCGCCTCTATGGGTGACATTCCTGACGCTGAGAATATCACTGTGCAGTACACGGCGAATCAAGGTGAAGCCGTTCTCACCTTTGTCTTCGCCCATACAGACGAGGCCAGGCTAAAGCAGGCCGCTTCTGAATTGCGCAATTATCTCGTGTCCTTTGAGGACGTGTTTTTTGTCAGGGACAATCAGCGCGGCGAGATTGATGAGCTCAATATAAAGCTCAAGCCGGGAGCCCAGACGTTAGGTGTGACCCTGGCAGATGTGTCGCGTCAGGTAAGGCAGTCTTACTACGGTGAGGAGGTTCAGCGCTTGCCGCGGCAGTACGGTGATGTGCGAGTGATGTTGCGCTATCCGCAGGACGCACGAAAGAGTTTAACCTCGCTCAGAGACCTCAATATTAGAACGAGTGACGGTCGCTTACTCCCACTTGCCACGGTAGCTGATATAGAAGTAAGAAAGGCGTCGCAGAGGATCGTCCGTCGCGACGGCCAGCGAATTTTTGAAGTCTATGCGCGTCTTAATGTCGACGCCATGGGCGATATTAACGATAAAGTGCAAGATGAGTTTATCCCTGAGTTGCAAAAGCGTTATCCCGCCCTTCAGGTGATCAAGGGGGGATGGGAAGAGCAGCAAGCTGAGTTCATGACAGAGGTTTCGCGCCTGTTCACTATTGCCATGCTTACCATTTATGCCCTGCTGGCTGTTGCATTCCGCTCTTATACCCTGCCGACCATTATTATGTCGGCGATTCCTTTCGCCTACATGGGCGCCATCTTTGGACATAAACTTATTGGCATTCCGCTAGACATGTTTTCCTTCTTTGGTATGGGGGCTGCAGCAGGTGTAGTGGTGAACGACAACTTGGTTTTGATCGACTACATTTTAAAACGTGAGGAACGCGGGGATGATCGGCTGACCGCGATTATCAACGCCGCTAAGAATCGGTTTAGGCCCATTTTGCTGACTACCTTGACGACTTTCGTCGGACTGATGCCCATCATCGCGGAAACGTCACAGGCGGCTGCCTTCCTCAAGCCCTCTGTGATTTCACTGGCGTTCGGCGTGTTCTTCGCCTTCTTTGTCAGCCTTTTTTTGGTGCCCGCGCTTTACTTGATTGGTGCGGACTGGGGCAAAATCAGCGCAAGTATGTCGCCGTTCTTTCCTCGTTGGTCGAAGGGAAAAGCAGCTTAGGACTTGCTTTAACGCACATCTTTCATGAGGCGTCGCACGCGCGGTGATACCGCGAGTACCACCACACCCACACCCACACCGTAGTAGAGCAGTTCGGTAAACAGCGCGTTGAAACCAGCGGTGCCGAGCCGTCCGTCTTCGCCATCGATACTAGAGAAGAAAATAGCGAGCTCAGACGCAAGGTATGAACCGTAGGCACTGGCCAGGAACCAGGCTCCCATCATGACTCCGACGTAGCGCGCTATCGAGAGCTTGGTGACGGCAGATAGCCCTATGGGGCTGAGGCAGAGTTCAGCTGATGTGTGTAGGAAGTAGGCCAGCACGAGCCACCAGGCAGAGACAAGGCCGGCTGAGTCCGGGTTATTCAGACCGATCAATAGCGCACCAAACCCCAGTCCCACTTGGATGATGCCAAAGCCGAATTTGGCTGGGCTCGATGGTTCAATATTATGGGACAGGAGCGCAGGCCAAAGAAGGGCGAATAGGGGCGAAAGAAGAATAATAAAAATCGCGTTAGCCGAACCAAATTGCGCCGCGGTTAGTTGAGTTCCGAACAAGGTAAGGTCGGTTGCTCGGTCTGCAAACAAGGTCATTGAGCCTCCCGATTGTTCGAACATCGACCAAAATACGGTACTAACGACGATCAAAAAAAACAGGGCACTCATCTTGCCGCGCTCTTCTGAATTACATTGCGTCGCTAGTAGCCAAACAAACCACGCTAAAAAAAGGCCAGCCACGAGAGGAAGCATTACGCCAACGCCATTCGGCTGTTGCAAGACTACCCAGATGACGAAGACCGACACGATGCTGAATAGGGTAATGGCTTGTTGAACGCTGAGAATGCCCAAGGTTGCGCTAGCCGGCTGTTTCAAAATCTCAGGGTTGCTCGGATCGCCGTGTCCCTCTAGCCATTCCTGTCCTAGGGTAAAGATGACTAAACCGATCAGCATACCGATGCCTGCAGCGCCAAATCCGTAGGCCCAGCCATAGGCGCTGGCAAGCCATCCGCAGAGCAATGCAGCACTTGCGGCGCCGATATTGATGCCCATGTAAAAAATAGTAAAGCCACCATCTCTTCGCGGGTCATTGTCACCGTATAACTTACCGACAACCGTTGAAATATTGGGCTTGAGCAGGCCGACACCAACCACAATCAGCGCGAGTGCAAAGTAAAAGACGCTGATCGCCTGCTCGTCCCTCACGATCGCACCTGCTGCGGTTTGCGATGCAGGTACGCCCTCAAAAGCCATTGCGCAATGTCCGAGTACCAGCAGGATGCCACCAAGTTTTACGGCGTTTGTTTGTCCTAAATAGCGGTCCGATACAAGGCCGCCCAATAGAGGCATGGCGTACACCAGTGCCGCATAAGCGCCGAGGATTCGCAGCGCTTCCCCGTCGGTGAACAAGTGGTGCTGCACTAAGAAGAGCACGAGTAAATACTTCATGCCGTAGAACGAGAAGCGCTCCCACATCTCTGTGGCGAAACAGACAAATAAACCGCGAGGGTGTCCAAACCATTCAGGGCCTGCGGGTAGTGTCTGCGTCGTCATAATTCACCTATTCGTTCTTTGTTTATCAGTGTGGACACCATTGTCATGGGGCGTACTGCAGTGCTATATCGGCTAGGCAGCAGGTTGGTTTAAGGCCTTCGATAACGCGCCGAGCATGTCATCAGGATCGCGGATTCGCTTCACTTGTGCAAACAAAGCCGCGGCTTGCGGGTAACAGTATTGCAGATATACCAACCATTGTTTGAGCGGGTTAATGGCATATTTCCGCTGATAGAGTGCGCCATTGGCCTCAAAAAAGTAGACCAGAAGTTCCGCAATATCTTGCCACTCGAGGGGCATCTGAGGGGTGTCCGAGCAGTAAGCGGCAATTGCCCGGCCGAGATCAGGCCGGCATAAAGCCCCGCGAGCCAGCATGAACGCGTTGCACCCGCTCTGTCGGCGACAATCAAGAAGGTCGGTAGGCGTCCAAATTTCGCCATTGGCGATAATGGGTATGTTCCGGTCATTTCCGATATCGCGAAGCCGATGCCAGTACGCTGGAGGCCTGTACGCTTGTGTTTTCGTTCGCGCGTGGACGGTCAACTCATCAATGCCGCTGTTGATTGCTCCGTCGGCGATGCGTGAAAACAAGGCATCGTCGTCAAAGCCAAGTCTCACTTTTGCCGTCACGGGTGTCGTGTGCGGCGTCGCGTCCCTGACCGCTTTGCAGATGTCGTAAATGGTCTCTGGTGTACGTAACAGGGTGGCACCACCGCGTGATTTATTGACAGTCTTCGCAGGGCATCCGAAATTGAGATCAATGCCCGGTGCGCCTAGTCCCGCAACGACCCGCGCATTGGCAGCCATCAAATCGGGATCTGACCCCAGCAGTTGAACGTACACTGGTATACCGGATGGCGTTCTACCATCAGCCTTCAGCTCAGGGCACAACCGGTAAAACACTTTAGCTGGGAGAACTGTGCTCGAGACGCGAACAAATTCAGTGGTGCAACGCTCGTACCCACCAACGCGTGTCAGCATGTCGCGCATCACGGATTCCATGACGCCCTCCATTGGCGCTAATAAGAGTCTGGGCGGCGAGATGCTGGATGTGTTCATAAAATCCTTGAACGTAGTACAACTCGTATCGTAAATCTTACAGATGACGCGATCATTCTTCGTTTGTAGACTGTTAGCTTGGGCGCCATGTTAGCCGTTTGTTAAAGGGCAAGTCACAATGAATCCTAATTATCTGGATTTCGAGCAGCCGATCGCTGAGCTCGAGATGAAAATCGAAGAATTAAAATCGGTGGTCGACAATTCCGAGATTAATATCAGCGACGAAATCGGTCGGCTCAAATCCAAGAGCCACAAACTAACGCAGTCGATTTTTTCTAAGTTGAGTCCGTGGGACATTGTTCGTGTGGCTCGTCACCCACTTCGCCCGTATTCACTGGATTATATTCCGCTCATCTTCGATGAGTTTGACGAACTGCATGGTGATCGCCATTTTGGTGATGACAAGGCTATTGTGGGGGGGGTTGCTCGTTTGAACGACAGACCTGTGATGGTTATTGGCCAAGAGAAGGGTAGAGCAGTCAAGGACAAGGTTTACCGCAACTTCGGGATGCCGAAGCCCGAAGGGTATCGTAAAGCGCTTCGTTTGATGGAAATGGCAGAGCGATTCAAAATGCCAGTGGTAACGTTGATCGACACGCCCGGAGCGTATCCGGGCATTGATTCTGAAGAGCGGGGCATTTCTGAAGCGATCGCTCAAAACCTCGCAGTGATGTCGCGTCTTAGAACGCCCATTATCTGCGTAGTAATCGGCGAGGGGTCATCGGGTGGGGCACTTGGAATTGGGGTTGGTGATCATTTAGCCATGCTCCAATACTCGACCTATTTTGTGATTTCGCCAGAGGGTTGCGCCAATATTATCTGGAAGAGCAGTGAGTTCGCGCCGCAAGCCGCTGAGGCGATGGGTGTTACGTCATCCACGTTGGAGGAGCTCGGGATTGTCGATGCGACTATTCAAGAACCGTTGGGCGGTGCTCATCGTGATATTGATGAAATGGCACGCCGAATCGGTGAGCATGTGTCGGGTCAGCTGGATGCCCTGTGCGCGACTGATACGGATCGTTTGGTTGAAGCCCGTTATCAGCGCTTAATGGCCTACGGGAGCGTCTGATCTTGCGATGGTATTGTACGACGCACTGAAGCAGCACTGGGCTACGCTTCAGCGCGCAAGACGCCTTTGCATCGGATTTTCCGGTGGTGTCGACAGTCACTCCTTACTACATAGTTTGGTTGCGCTTGCCGGCGAAGAGCCGCTTCCTCCGATTGTCGCCTTGCACATCAACCATGGTCTTCACGCTAAGGCCGCGCAGTGGGAAGAACACTGTGCTGGAGTGGCAGCACAACTGGGTGTCGATTTCGTAGCGAAGTCGGTGCTCGTTTCGCCAGGAGCGTCTCCTGAGGCACAGGCGCGAGACGCTCGATATGAGGCGTTTTCCCGATTTCTCTTAGCGGACGATCTGTTGCTCTTGGCTCATCATCTCGATGATCAGGTTGAAACTGTCTTGTTTCGACTCATTCGAGGCGCTGGACCCAAGGGGCTGGCGGGCATGCCCGAAAAGCGGCAGCTGGGAAGTGCGACATTAGTCCGTCCACTGCTGGGCTTGCCGCGATCCGATATCGAGCAGTATGCGATCGATCATCAGCTGGAGTGGCTAACCGATTCGAGCAATGACGATGTCAGCTTTGATCGTAATTATCTTCGCCATCATGTACTGCCGGTAATTGAGTCGCGGTGGCCGCGCTATCGACAGGGATTCTCTCGATCTGCGACGCTCAGTGGTTTATCGCACAGCGCAGGTAATTCGCGAGAGTTGCCAGCGGGGTTGACGCCGCTGGGTGATCCTTGTCTTTCAGTAGCAACTCAAGATGTCAATGATCTGCACAGTCAGCTTTACACATGGCTAGAGCGCATGGGTGCATCAATACCAAACTATAAAGTGTTGAGCGAATTCGCTCGGCAATGCATTCACGGAGCCGAAGATAGACTGCCAGAGCTGCAGTGGGAGGATTACCTCATTCAACGATGGAAGCGAGAGATTCACGTTTATCCAATCATTCCAAGAGAGTCGTTCACCTACGCATCACGCATCGGGGAGGCTGCAACAGGTCCTTGGGGCGCTGTTGATTGGGCAGTGGCTGAGTTTGGCTTGCCAGCGGGCGAAAGAGTGACGATCCGCAGCGCGCATCCCGGTGAAATGATCACACTTCGCAGTCGTCCAACGCGCTCGATGAGCCAGTGTTTTCAGGAAGCCAATATCCCCCCCTATTGGCGATCATTTCTGCCGATTATCTGTCGACGTGAGGTGCCTATTGCGCTGGCCGATCTGGGGTTGTCGGTCCGCGGAGACGCCGAGGCGGAGTCACTTTGTAAAGGCGGATTAGTACCGGTCTGGCGACGTCCGAAATTGCATTTTCTAAATTGAGGATATGACGACTCTTTGTTAAGCTGAACGCCCATCGGAGCTCTGCTGTCGGCAACCTTTTGTTCGCCGCCCCACAGTTCCTCACGCTTTGGTGGAGTTCATGACGCGATATGTGTTTGTTACCGGTGGTGTTGTTTCTTCTCTCGGGAAAGGAATAGCAGCGGCGTCTCTGGCAGCTGTCTTGGAGGCTCGCGGTCTCAAGGTCACGCTCCTAAAATTAGACCCTTATATTAACGTTGACCCTGGCACCATGAGCCCGTTCCAACACGGCGAGGTGTTCGTCACTGACGATGGCGCTGAAACCGATCTTGATTTAGGCCATTACGAGCGCTTCACTCGAGCGACGATGTCAAAGCGAAATAATTTCACGACGGGTCAGGTATACGATGAGGTCCTCAGAAAAGAGCGGCGCGGTGACTATTTAGGCGGCACCGTCCAGGTGATTCCGCATATTACCGATGAGATAAAACGCCGCGTTATTGCTGGCGCAGAGGGTGCCGATGTAGCGGTGGTAGAGGTAGGCGGAACGGTTGGTGACATTGAAAGCCAACCCTTCTTGGAGGCCTTGCGACAATTGAAGCTAGAAGCGGGTTCATCCCACGCCTTGCTGATGCATTTGACACTGGTTCCCTATCTACCAACCGCCGGTGAAATAAAAACGAAGCCAACACAGCATTCCGTGAAAGAGCTGCGCTCCATCGGACTACAGGCTGATGTATTGCTCTGTCGTTGCTCAGTGGATATCGATGTGAGTGCAAGGAAAAAGATTTCACTGTTTACCAATGTTGAAGAGCGCGCGGTGATCCCGGTACTGGATGCGGACTCCATTTACAAGATACCAAAGAACCTGCATGAAAATGGGCTAGACGATTACATATTGGATCGATTTGGTATGTCGCCGATGGCGGCCGATTTTAGCGAGTGGGATGATGTCGTGGCACGCGAATTTGCAGACAGGCGCGCGCGAGTAAAAGTGGGCATGGTCGGCAAATATACCGAGCTGGTCGATGCCTATAAATCACTGAATGAAGCGTTGGGGCATGCGGGTTTGCACACCAATACGCACGTTGACATTGAGTATATTGATGCGGAAGATCTTGAAACAAAGGGCATCGAACCGCTCACTAAGCTTGATGCGGTGCTGGTCCCAGGTGGCTTTGGCGATCGGGGGATTGAGGGCAAAATTGCGGCTGTAAAATACGCAAGAGAGCATAGAATCCCTTATCTGGGTATCTGCCTCGGCATGCATATGGCCATGATTGAGTTTGCAAGGAACGTGTGTGGTCTCTCGGGCGCGCATTCAACTGAGATGAACGCAGACACCCGCTATCCCATTATCGGTTTGATTACCGAGTGGCAAACTGAGTCGGGTGGTCTAGAGGTGCGTGATGAGCACTCGGATATGGGTGGCACCATGCGACTGGGGTCCCAGCCTTGCTACTTGGTCGATGGCACACGGACGCGAGATATCTACGGTAGCGATGTGATTCGGGAGCGTCACCGGCATCGCTACGAGGTTAACAACACCCTTGTGCCGAAACTTGAAGCCCAAGGTATGACAATCTCCGGTTGGTCTCAGGATAAGGGCTTGGTCGAAATGGTAGAGCTCTCGGATCATCCGTGGTTTGTGGCCTGTCAGTTTCACCCAGAGTTCACGTCGCGTCCGAGAGGCGGACATCCCTTGTTCTCCAGTTTTATCAATGCCGCTGTAGAGGTAAAACAGGCATGAGCCCTAGACGTGTTTGTGTGGGTAGCATTGAGTTTGGCAACGACAAGCCGTTTGTGCTCGTAGGTGGCGTCAATGTGCTTGAGTCAGAACAGTTTGCGGTCGATGTTGCGAGCCATTACCAAGAGGTATGCACTGAACTCAAGATACCACTGGTGTTCAAGGCCTCTTACGATAAAGCTAATCGATCATCCATTACTTCATACCGTGGACCCGGTCTCGAAAAAGGCCTCGCTATATTAGCGTCCGTAAAGAAGGTCACTGGGTTGCCCCTTATCACCGACGTGCACGCGCCCGAGGAGGCTGCGCCAGCGGCCGCGGTAGTTGACATCATTCAATTGCCGGCCTTTCTGGCTCGCCAAACTGATTTAGTTCAGGCCATGGCGGAGACTGGCGCGGCGATTAATATCAAAAAGCCGCAGTTTCTCAGCCCCGCGCAGATGGCCAATATCGTTCACAAGTTTAGAGAGTGCGGTAATGATCGGCTAATGTTGTGCGAACGCGGCACTAATTTTGGCTACGATAATTTGGTGGTCGACATGCTGGGATTTGGTGTTATGCGTAAGGCTGCAGATGGCGTGCCCATCATTTTCGACGTGACTCATGCGCTTCAGCGACGCGATCCGAGCGATGCCGCCTCGGGTGGCCGCCGCACACAGGTGGTTGAGCTTGCGAGAGCGGGGATGGGTACTGGGCTGGCGGGTTTGTTTCTTGAGTCTCATCCAGATCCTGATAAGGCCCTCTGTGACGGTCCAAGCGCATTGCCCTTGGCGCAGTTACGCCCGTTTCTTGAGCATGTGAAGGCCGTCGATGAAGTGGTGAAGTCACTGCCAAATCTTGAGATTAATTAAGACTGAGTGGAGCACACTGTGAGCGAAATTGTTGATATTCGAGGCTTTGAGGTAATGGATTCACGGGGCAATCCAACCGTGATGGCAGAGGTTACCTTGGACGACGATACTGTCGGTGTGGCTTATGCGCCTTCAGGTGCAAGCACGGGTTCGCGGGAAGCCTTGGAGCTGCGTGATGGGGATAATGCTCGCTACTTGGGCAAGGGGGTGTTAACGGCCGTCGCTCACGTCAACGGTCCAATTCGCGAATGTCTTATCGGTCACGACGCCCTTGATCAGCGCGGTGTTGATCAACGAATGCTCGACGCGGACGGGACGCCTAACAAAAGCAAGTTTGGCGCCAATGCCATTCTGGCTGTGTCTTTGGCTAATGCTCGGGCTGCCGCGCAGTCAGCAAAAATACCGCTCTATCAGCACATCGCTGCGCTTTCTGAAACTGAGCAGCTCACGCTGCCTATGCCCATGATGAATATCCTAAATGGCGGTGAGCACGCGGATAATAACGTCGATATCCAAGAGTTCATGATTCAGCCGGTAGCGGCAACGTCATTTGCCGAAGCCCTGAGGATTGGTGCTGAAATCTTTCATCACTTGAAAAAAGTATTGTCGGCGAGAGGTTTGGCTACATCAGTGGGCGATGAGGGCGGATTTGCGCCTGACTTACCCTCGAACGCTGCGGCACTTGAGGTCATTGCGGAGGCTGTCTCAAAGGCTGGGTATATCTTAGGCCAAGATATAACACTGGCGCTTGATTGTGCCGCTTCCGAGTTTTACAGGGACGGTGAGTATCATCTCTCAGGAGAGGGCAGGCGCTTCTCCAGTGAGGGTTTTGCTGATTATCTTGCTGAGCTGGCGTCTGCGCATCCCATAGTGTCCATTGAGGACGGTTTGGATGAGTCGGATTGGGACGGATGGGCCTACCTGACCAAGCGACTGGGTGAGACCGTACAGCTGGTTGGCGATGATCTATTTGTGACGAATACCGCCATATTAAAACGCGGAATTGACGAAAAGATCGGGAATTCTATTTTGATCAAGTTCAATCAGATTGGGTCGCTCAGCGAGACCTTGGATGCGATAAAAATGGCACAGGATGCGGGCTTTACCGCGGTTATTTCACACCGCAGTGGTGAGACGGAGGATGCGACCATTGCGGACTTGGCAGTGGGTACGGGCGCAGGGCAAATTAAGACCGGATCGCTGTGTCGATCGGATCGGGTCGCAAAGTACAATAGGCTCTTACGCATCGAAGCGGAGTTGGGTATGACGGCGCCCTATCGGGGTCGTGCTGAATTGGAAAGAGGGGTCTAACCACGTGAGGCCCCTGCTGCTGGTGCTGTTGGGGCTGTTTGTCCTCCTTCAGTATCGCCTGTGGTTCGGTGATGGTGGGATTCGAGAGCGTCAGACTCTAGAGGCTCAGGTCCAAGAGGGCGAAACAAGCAATCAGGTGTTGCGTGAGCGCAATGACGCGCTAGCTCAGCAGGTGTTAGAACTGCAAGAAGGCAGTGAGATGCTTGAAGCGGTTGCGCGAGAAGAACTCGGATTGGTTCGTGAAGGCGAGGAGTTTATTCTCTTTGTTGATGATGCGAACGAGGAGTCGTCGCCGTGACTAGTAGTATTTGGGCAGTAGTGCCAGCGGCAGGTAGTGGCCGGCGTATGGCATCAGAGGTGCCAAAGCAATATCTCGTGGTCAATGGCGTCCCTATTCTTGAGTACACGCTGCAGGCCCTGTTGGCGTGCCCTGATATTCGTGGGGTTGTCGTGGTTTTGGATCCCAGCGATCGGCGCGCGGATCTGATAGCCAGTCTGTCGGATCCGAGGGTGTTTACTGCAATCGGTGGTCAAGAGCGAGCCGACTCTGTCCTTGCAGGGGTTCAGTTTCTGACACCCTATGCGGGGTCCGATGATTGGGTGTTGGTGCACGATGCAGCGCGACCGTGTATTTCCGTGCAGACACTTCGCATGCTAATAGACCATGCAATTTCCAATGATGTGGGCACGGTACTCGCGCAAGCCTCTACCGATACCCTCAAGCGGATTTCACTCAACGGTAGAGTCACCGAGACCTTGGATCGTCGCGTTATTTGGCGAGCCCAGACCCCACAAATGTTTCGTCGTTCGGATTTGGAGTTGGCACTTTCCTCTGCGCTTTCCGAGCATCTGCCGATTACTGATGAGTCAACTGCTATGGAGTTGTCCGGATTTCCCGTATCAGTCTTGGAGGGGCCTGCGACTAACATCAAAGTGACCTTGCCGATAGATCTCGCGTTCGCTGAGATTATTTTACGGCAGTTAGCAGAGGAGAATCAGCTTTGAGAATCGGTCACGGTTACGATGTACACGCATTTGGTGAGGGCGATCACATTGTATTAGGCGGAGAGCGTTTGGCGCACACTCGTGGTCTCGTAGCGCATTCAGACGGAGATGTGGTACTCCATGCATTGAGTGATGCGTTGCTGGGTGCCCTTGCACTAGGTGATATTGGCCATCACTTCCCGGACGATGATCCAGAGTTTGAAAATGCCAATAGCCGACGCTTGTTGATGCACGTCATGGCAAAAATACGAGCCGGAGGATATGAGCTGTGTAATGCTGATATCACGATTATTGCGCAAGCACCTAAAATGGCCCCACATATTCTCGCCATGCGACAAAATATTGCAGACGATCTCGAGACCGATCTCAGTCAGGTCAGCGTAAAGGCGACGACAACGGAAAAGCTGGGATTTATCGGTCGAGAGGAGGGCATCGCCGTGCACGCAGTGGTCTTGCTCCAGGAGCGACGCGCAACGTGACAGATGTTCGCGGCATAGGAATGACGTCGCAGCGCACGCGTTTGAGGCTCATCGAGCGCTTAAAGGCAGACGGTATTGGCGATGAGCGAGTGTTACAGGCCATGACTGACACGCCTAGACATCTGTTTGTCGACGAGGCTCTGGCGCATCGAGCTTATGAAGATACCGCGCTGCCTATTGGATTTAATCAAACCTTAAGTCGGCCATATATCGTTGCGCGTATGACCGAACTTGTCTTGCAACACGGTGCGCCCAACCGGATCTTGGAGCTGGGCACAGGATCGGGATATCAAACGGCCATCTTGAGTAATCTCGTGGGTGAGATCTACTCGGTAGAGCGCATCAAGCCTCTGCTAGACAAGGCTAGAGCGCGCCTGCGCCAGCTCAGAATACGAAATGTACGTTGCAAGCACGGCGACGGCTTTGAGGGATGGGCTGAGTTTGCACCGTTTGACGTTATTTTAAGCGCCGCGGCACCGGAGAGCGTGCCGGAAATCTTATTGTCACAATTAGCCCCCGGCGGCATTCTTTTATTGCCTGTTGGCGGCGACTCTCAAAAGTTGGTTTTAGTCAGGTCAACACCCGATGGATTTGAGGAAACAGTCATTGAGGATGTCCTGTTTGTCCCGATGCGCGGGGGTGTCCAGCGATGAAATGGGGCTGGTTTGGGCTTTACCTTCGAGGGATGGCTATGGGTGCCGCCGACCTTGTCCCTGGCGTCTCTGGCGGCACGATCGCGCTCATCACTGGGATCTATGATCGACTGATTGATGCAATTTCAAGCGTCGGTTGGCAGGCTATAAAGCACCTTCTATCTGGCGAGATTAAAAACGCATGGATGCACATTGATGGAGGTTTTCTCCTAACGGTAGGCGCGGGTATTTTGTCGGCGGTCGTCGCGCTTGCTTCGCTGTTAAGTTGGCTTATGCTCCACTACCCACTGCCGCTTTGGTCATTATTTTGCGGTCTGGTGTTGGCCAGTTCGCTCTACCTCTTTTTAGACTCCTGTAGTGCTTGGTCCTTGCGCGACTATGGTTTTTGGGTCGCCGGTATTGGCGTAGCGCTGGTCATCGGTATTATGCAAGCGACGCAATTACCCGTCAGTTATGGGACGGTATTTTTAGCAGGGGCTATCGCAATATCCGCCATGCTGTTGCCGGGCATCTCGGGCAGTTTTCTGTTGCTGTTGATGGGTATGTATCAGCCAGTTATTGAGGCTATCGTGTCTGCAGATATTGCCACATTGGCTGTCTTTGTCGCGGGCTGCCTAGTTGGCCTCATAGGCTTCTCAAGATTACTAAAGACACTGATGCGCACTGCCGGGCGCGCCACGATGGCGGTGCTATATGGATTTTTACTGGGATCCATGATCACGCTTTGGCCATGGCAACGCACGGTCAGTACAGTGGTCGATCGACACGGTGAACTCCGCATTGTTCAAAGCTTGCCCGTCTCGCCAGCACACTATGCCGATACTGTGGGAGATCCGCTGCTGTTATTGTGTGCCATCGCGTTTATCTCAGGTTTGATAGCGGTGTGGTTTCTTTCATCACACGCCCGATCTGGGCAATGAGTTTTGGCTGACTGGCCACAGATGAGCCGCGGATTTTTTGTCCTGTACACGCTCGTGGTTCTGACCGGGTGTACTGGCGCCGACCCCGACAATCTCAAGCCATGGGAGTCATCGCGCGACGCGGCTGACAATCGATCCGGATCGTCAGCCGCGAAAGTAATAGGTGGGTATGGGCCCAAGCTGATCGAAGGGCAGCCTTACGTTGTAGTCAAAGGAGACACGCTTTACGCCATCGCCTTCAGGCTGGGTATCGATTTTAAGGATTTAGCCGCGCGAAATGGCATTAAATCGCCGTACACCATCAAAGTGGGCCAGACGCTAATAACGGCCGAGCCGAGAGTTCCAGAAAAGACGCGATCTGCTCGGTCAAAGCCCGATGCCGTGTCCAAATCTAAGCCAAAACCCGTCTTAGCAGCGGCGCCGAAACCAAAAAAAGCAGTCAAGAAGCAGTCAAAAGTGACAACGGTAACCAAACCGTCATCAAGGTCGAACCCCGTCAGTGATACGGTGTCGGCTGGGTCACGGTGGCAGTGGCCCGCAGCAGGTAAAGTTAGCAGGATTTTTTCCACTAACCTTCACAAAGGGATCGACATTGTTGGAAAGCGTGGAGATCCCGTTCTCGCTGTAGCGGGCGGCAAAGTGGTTTATGCCGGGACGGGGGTGACGGGCTATGGCTCGTTACTGATTATAAAACATAACGATACGTACTTGAGTGCTTATGGTCACAACGAGCGTCTGCTAGTCTCAGAAAACACAACTATAGAAGCCGGACAGCAGATTGCGACAATGGGCAGCAGTGGCACTGATTCAGTGAAGCTGCACTTCGAGCTACGTAGGCGGGGGCAGCCAGTTGACCCGCTGACATTGCTTCCCAGACGTCGGTAGGCGTTTGGGTCGCCAAAAGGGGGAACAACTCTGATGGCAGATCTAGAAACGCTTGAAGCAGCGCCCAGAACCTTAGCCAGCAACACTGCGCTGAATTTCCAAACACCGAGCCACGATAGGCGGGAACCAGTTGAGCCAGCGACTAACGTCCGTGATGTCGATTCTGTTCAGCTTTACCTTACAGAGATTGGTATGACGCCACTGCTCACAGCTGAGCAAGAGGTGTTCACCGCACGTGCTGTACAGCGGGGTGATGACGTGGCCCGCAATCGCATGATCAAGAGTAATTTGCGATTGGTTGTTATGATTGCCAAGCGCTACTTGAATCGAGGTTTACCCATACTCGACCTGATCGAAGAGGGCAATCTGGGCTTAATGCGTGCAGTTGAGAAGTTTGACCCTGAGCGAGGATTTCGCTTTTCGACCTATGCGACGTGGTGGATTAGGCAAACGATTGAGCGCTCGTTAATGAATCAGGGTCGGACTGTACGGCTCCCTATTCACATCCAAAAAGATATCAACAAGGTTTCGCGGTGTGCTCGAGAGCTCAGACGTTCGATGCGAAAGGAGCCTTCGACGACTGAGATTGCTGGCTGCATGGATCGCAAGCCCTCTGAGGTGAGCTATCTTTTGAAACTGGCGGAAAGGACCACCTCGGTCGATAGTCAGTCTTGGGAGGAGAGTGATCGAAATCTCTTAGACACCGTGCCAGCTCGAATAGAGGACAACCCGGTTAATATCGTGGATGGCGAGAAGATTGACCTTTGTTTGGAGAGTTGGCTCGACGATCTGCCTGTGCGGCAGCGTGAGATTTTGGCGAGGCGCTTTGGCTTATTGGGCTACGACGCCGCGACCCTTGAGGAGGTCGGCGAAGAAGTGGGCTTAACGCGAGAGAGGGTCAGACAAATTCAGATCGATGGATTAGCGAGACTAAAGCGCGCTGCAAAACGCAACGGCCTCTCTGAGCAAGAGCTTTTGAGCTAGTGTGTCACGTACAAAAGGCTTTTAACGGTCATAGGACCTGATTGGGTTCACGCCTCAGATTACGCGACTGAGCGACAAATCAGTGGGCACAGGGCATCTAGCGGGAGATAGCCGTGGTTCTCTCTCACGAGCGCACTAACAAGTGAGCATCGGGCGAGGCATGTAAAGCTGGGCTGGCAAAGCGGAGCGCGGGACCTACCAATGTCTGCCCACTTTCATTAACCCTCACCGTTTAAGGTTTTGTGGACGCAGTCCGAGGAGTGGAGTGTAAAAAAACAAACCCCAGCAGACCCTATGATCGCCGGACAGGTAATTCCGTGCTTCGCATTATCGCGACCACTCGTTAGGGGCGTATCGTTACAACGTCTCGGTAGACGAGACTAGGCCAGATCAGCCTGGCCCAGCGATCAATTAACGTTCGAGTAACGCCAGCTTGCCAGGTTTGCCTTCCCAGTCGGGCGCGTCGGCTGGTGGATCCTTCTTTTCCGTGATGTTGGGCCAGATTTCGGAGAGTTCTGCATTGAGCTCTAAGAAATTTTCCTGATCAGCCGGAAGTTCATCTTCGGAAAAGATAGCGTCAATGGGGCATTCAGGCTCGCAGAGTGCGCAATCAATGCACTCATCTGGGTGAATGACCAAAAAGTTAGGCCCTTCATAAAAGCAGTCAACTGGACACACTTCCACGCAGTCCGTGTGTTTGCATTTGATACAGTCCTCGCCAACGACGAATGTCATAGTGTTTTCCCCCAATACCCGCTTTCTATGATGGTTAAGTGCGGTGAATGTCAAAATTTTAAGACAGAACTAACTGTCTAGTAAAGATTTCAGTGTATAGAGTGCATCAAGCGCTTCTTTGGGCGTCATCTGATCGGGATCAATCGTCGCCAAAACGTCTATTGCAGGACTATTGACCTCGGGCGTGCTGAACAAGTCCGCTTGTCCGGTTCTATCGACAGGCAATGTCAATTGCTGGCCCTCAAGCTCGCTAAGTTTTTGCCTTGCGTGCAGTAACACGCCGCTTGGAACACCTGCTAGTTTAGCAACTTCCAGTCCAAAACTGCGATTTGCTGGACCTTCCTGAATGTGATGCATAAATATCACATGATCCTCATGCTCAGTCGCATCCAAATGCACATTTGCCATGGCATTGTGATCGTGTGGCAGGGCCGTCAGTTCAAAATAATGGGTTGCAAAGAAGGTTAGGGCCTTTACCCGCTCTGCTAACGCAACAGCGGTGGCCCACGCAATACTGAGTCCGTCAAACGTACTGGTTCCCCGGCCGACTTCGTCCATCAGCACCAAACTTCGATCGGTTGCGTTGTGCAGAATATTAGCCGTTTCAGTCATCTCCACCATGAAGGTTGAAAGTCCGCTAGCCAGATCATCTGACGAACCGATACGGGTAAAAATACGATCAACTAGTGACAGGGTCACACTCACGGCCGGCACAAATGCACCGCAGTGCGCCAACAGGACAATCAGCGCATTTTGGCGCATGTAAGTAGACTTACCGCCCATATTGGGACCGGTGATGAGGAGCATACGTCGACTATCATTTAATAACGTGTTGTTGGCGATAAAAGGCTTGTCACTCACTTGTTCGACGACAGGGTGACGTCCGCCCGAGATGTCGAGGTGTGTCTCTTCGCAGAAATTGGGGCGCGTGAGCGATAGCGCATCGGCGCGCTCAGCAAAACAGCTGAGTACGTCCAAGTCACAAAGGGCTTGAGAGGTGATTTGAAGCGCAATTAAGTCTTCCGCAACACGTTCAACTAGCGCCTCATAGAGTTGTTTTTCTCGCGCGAGTGCGCGGCTCCGACTCGACAGGGCTTTGTCTTCGAACAATTTGAGCTCAGGCGTAATAAATCGCTCGACATTTTTGAGCGTTTGGCGCCGTTGGTAGGTGTCTGGTGCCTGGCTTGACTGCGCTCGGCTAATCTCAATGTAATAGCCGTGCACACGGTTATAGCCGACTTTCAATGTTGATAGTCCCGTGGCCTCTCGCTCACGTTGCTCTATATCGATGAGGTACTCGCCTGCATTCTCGCTAATGCCACGGAGTTCATCGAGTTCTTCGTCGTACCCCTGAGCCAATACGCCACCATCGCGGATTACGACAGGTGGAGATTCCACCAAAGCAGATATGAGCACCTCGCACAGCACCGGGTAACTGCCAATGTCAGTCATCATCGTGTTCAGTAGGGCCGCGTTGGTCGGTGCTGATGCAACTACCGTGGGCAAAGCACACAAACTGTCTCGGAGCCGACTCAAGTCTCGGGGACGCGCTGACCTAAGGGCGATGCGCGACAGTATGCGCTCAAGATCGGCAATGGACTTAAGGGTGCCGCGAACTGGCTCGTAGTTATAATTCGACTGCAGCGCTGATACTGCGTCCAAACGCGCCTCCAGTTCGGATCGAATTCGAACGGGACGGTGCAGCCACCGCTTGAGATGTCGGGTACCCATAGCTGTGACAGTGGTGTTGAGGACGGAGAACAAGGTGTTGTCCTCGCTGCCATGCAGGTTTTGATCAAGTTCTAAGTTGCGCCGAGTTGGTGCGTCCAGTATGACCGAGTCGCTTTGTCGCTCATGACGAATGGATACGAGATGCGGCAAATCTGTACGCTGCGTATCCTTCACATAGTCGAGCAAGCAGCCCGCCGCCGCGATTGCGAGTGACAGTCCATCACAGCCAAAGCCACTGAGGTCACGGGTTTGAAACTGCTGATTGAGAGCTTGTCTGGCACTACCCTCATCAAACTGCCACTCTGGCAATCGTCTGATGGCAACCGAGTGGGCTAGGGTAGGCGGGCTCGCGCCCTCGGCCAATAACAGCTCAGCGGGCGCGAGTCGCTGAAGCTCGGCATTGAGCGCCTCGTCGCCCTCAACTTCGCTAACTAAGAATCGGCCACTGCTTACATCCATCCAGGCAATCCCAGCGCTCAGCTGATGACGAACAACAGCGACAATCAAAGCATCACCGTTGGCATCAAGCAGTGACTCATCGGTCAGCGTACCGGGAGTAACCACACGAACGACTTGTCGCTCAACGGGGCCTTTTGATTCGTTGGGGTCGCCAATCTGCTCGGCAATAGCAACAGAAAATCCGGCGCGTACTAATTTGGCGAGATAGCCGTCGGCCGCATGGTAGGGCACGCCGGCCATGGGAATGGGTTCGCCTGCAGACTTGCCGCGTGACGTCAGCGTTATATCCAGCACGGGTGCGGCGATTTCGGCATCGCGGTAGAACAACTCGTAAAAGTCGCCCATTCGATAAAACAGTAGCTCGTCGGGGTGCGCCGCTTTGATGGCCAAAAACTGGCGCATCATTGGTGTGTGTTGGTTAGAATCGGGTTGTAATGGCATCTACTGCGACGTGCGGATAAAAGAGGGTAAGAGCATAGGTGAAAACGGACAGGGTTTAAATGCTGCTCTCGCCTCTAACTGACAAACCATCTAGTTGTTACTATCTTTCACTCCAAAAGCCATCCTACTGGCGCCGGCAGACAATGAACTGTGCGACCATTACCGGCCAATCAATGTAAATAAAGAGACTGTTATGTTCCGACTATTGTGCACCCTTTGCACCGCCTTGACCGCTCACTCGGTCTTTGCCACAACGCTTATCCATGCTGGCTTTGTATTTGATACCAAGGCAGGCCAAGTGCTGACAAACCGAACAATAACCGTTGATGAAGGGCGGATCGTATCTATTGAGGCCGGGTATTCTCAGGCACTAGGCGCGGAGATTATCGATCTCAAAAATGCCTATGTAGTCCCTGGGTTCATGGACATGCACGTCCATCTCGATGGCGAGTTAGACCCGCCGGCTAGCTACTCCGAAGAGTTCTTAATGAACTCGGCTGATATCGCGTTGAGATCCACGGTTTATGCTCGTCGCACGCTCGACGCAGGCTTTACTACGGTGCGTGATTTGGGTGCCGGTGATATTCAGGCCATCTTTGCCCTCCGAGATGCGATAGCAGAGGGTTTGGTTGCAGGTCCGAGAATTTTCGCTGCCGGAAAGGCGATGGCGACAACGGGCGGCCATGCAGACCCTACCAACGGGATAAAAGCAGACCTGCGAGGTGACCCCGGACCAAAGGACGGCGTCATTAACGGGCCTGATGATGCCTACAAAGGGGTAAGACAGCGCTATAAAGATGGCAGCGACGTAATTAAGTTGACCGTGACTGGCGGGGTGCTGTCGCTGGCCAAGAGCGGTGATAACCCACAGTTCACTGACGACGAGCTTGAGGCTGTTGTTGCCGCAGCCAAAGACTACGGTTTCGTCGTGGCCGTACATGCCCACGGAGCGCTGGGTATGAAACGTGCCATCAGGGCTGGCGTTCATTCTGTTGAGCACGGCACATTTATGGATGAAGAGGCAATGCGCCTCATGCGCAAACAGGGTACCTGGTACGTCCCCACCATTTCTGCCGGGAAGTGGGTGGCGGATCTAGCCGAACTTGACGACAAGCTCCCGGAAGTAGTTCGCCCTAAGGCGGCTGCAATCGGGCCGCAGATTCAGGACACCTTCGGCGAGGCTTATGCAGCGGGTGTCAAGATCGCGTTTGGTACTGATGCCGGCGTCTCTCCGCACGGAGCTAACGGCAAGGAGTTTCGTTTTATGGTTGAAGCCGGGATGCCGGTCATGGAAGCCATTCAGTCGGCTACCGTCAATGCCGCCGAGCTGCTGCGGGTGGAAAATGAGCTCGGTCAGATCGCGCCCGGATTTCATGCGGATATTGTGGCGTTTGATGCTAATCCACTCGATGATGTGAGCGTCCTTGAACGCCCCAGTTTTGTCATGAAAGCCGGTGCCGTATTCCGGCATGATAAGGGCAGATGATGCGTTATCTCTTTGGGTCTTTTCTCTTATGTCTTGTCGCTTCAGCCTCGGCTCAGCCTGTTGCCATTGCGCTGCACGGCGGAGCGGGCACGATTGAACGTGGGAAAATGAGCGGTGAAGTGGAGCGGTCTTACCGTGAGTTTTTGGACGCAGCGGTGACCGCCGGGCATCGGCAACTTCAGGCTGGCGATGATGGTCTGGATGTCGTCGTCAGCATCATCCAACGCATGGAGGAGTCACCGCTCTTCAATGCCGGTAAGGGCTCTGTCTATACCTGGGAGGGCCGGCACGAGCTCGACGCGTCTATCATGCACGGGGACCGTCTTGATGCTGGTGCAGTCGCGGGCGTCACGACGGTGCAGTCTCCCATTGCACTCGCCCGTGCGGTCATGGAGAGGTCGCCTCACGTCATGCTCACTGCAAAAGGTGCGGAATCGTTTGCCAGGGAGCAAGGTTTTCCAATGATAGCCCCGAGCTATTTTGAGACTGAGCGACGAAAAAAAGCGCTTGATAACTACAAACGAAGCAGACGAGCGGGACGTGATGTCGACGTCGATTACAAGTTCGGTACGGTTGGTGTCGTCGTTCTCGACAGGCAAGGCAATCTGGTTGCCGGGACTTCAACCGGAGGCATGACCGGGAAACGTTGGGGGCGGGTAGGCGACGCACCGATCATTGGCGCAGGGACCTATGCAGACAACCGCTCTTGCGCAGTCTCTGCCACGGGTCACGGCGAATATTTTATTCGGCACACTGTGTCGCGCGACATATGCGCGCGCATGCAATTTGCCCGGCAAACTCTGGATGAGGCCGCAGCCACTGTCATTCATGAGGAGTTGGTGCACGCAGGTGGAGACGGCGGTGTGGTGGCTGTCGATGCCAAAGGGAATGTGGCGCTGGTATTTAACACAGCAGGCATGTATCGCGCGAGCATTGATAGCACTGGCCAAAAGCAGGTCGGAATTTACGGCACCGCACCCTAGGCCGTGCCTTACTTAAAATCATCTGTCGCCTGAGGCGACAGGTGATTCACGATGTAGCTTAAAAATCGCAAAAAGCACGTTAAACTCCATTGCAATTGAGTTAAAAAATACTGATTATATATACAGTAATTCATTCTTATGGAGAAAGTCATGGACCCAAATAAGCAGAAGGCGTTGGATGCAGCTCTTGCGCAAATTGAACGTCAGTTCGGCAAGGGGACTGTCATGCGCATGGGTGACTATGAGCATGTGGCGATCCCCGCCATTTCAACCGGCTCACTGGGTTTGGACATTGCGCTGGGTATCGGCGGTCTTCCTCGAGGCCGTATTGTCGAAATCTACGGCCCCGAGTCCTCGGGTAAGACAACCTTAACGCTCCAAGTCATCGCCGAAGCGCAAAAGCTCGGTGGCACGGCGGCCTTTGTTGATGCGGAGCATGCGCTCGATCCACAATACGCAGAGAAGTTGGGCGTACAAATGGACGATCTCATCATGTCGCAGCCTGATACGGGCGAGCAGGCCCTAGAGGTCGCTGAAATGCTGGTGCGATCCGGTGCTGTGGATGTGCTGGTGGTTGACTCGGTCGCCGCGCTAACCCCAAAAGCTGAAATTGAAGGCGATATGGGTGACTCGCATGTCGGTCTTCAAGCTCGCCTACTGAGCCAAGCCATGAGAAAGCTGACAGGCGCAATAAAGCAGACAAACTGCCTCGTGATTTTCATCAACCAAATTCGCATGAAGATTGGTGTCATGTTTGGTAGTCCTGAGACAACCACTGGTGGTAATGCGCTGAAATTTTACTCCTCGGTACGCTTGGATATTCGTCGCATTGGTGCGATTAAAGATGGTGACGAAATTGTGGGCAATGAGACGCGTGTGAAGGTGGTGAAAAACAAGGTTGCACCGCCGTTCAAGCAAGCAGAATTCCAAATCATGTACGGCGCAGGCATTTATCACATGGGCGAGGTGCTCGATTGGGGTGTGAAACTCAACTTAGTGGATAAGTCAGGTGCCTGGTACGCGTACAAAGGCGACAAGATTGGGCAGGGTAAAGCCAATGCGGCAAAGTTCCTCGACGATAATCCGGCCCTCGCGACTGAGATTGAGGGCGAAATCCGTCGTCAGACCATGAGTCTGCCAGTGTCCGAATCGGATGTGGATACGGAAGCCGAGGCTGTGGCAAGCGAGGAGCCTGCTGAGGGTTAATAGCTAGGTGGATGTTAAGGCTTCAGATTTACGTCGAGCAGCGATGGATTTGCTAGCTCGGCGTGAGCATTCGACGCAAGAAATAGTCACGAAGCTCAAACGGCGATTCGGGAAGCGACTCGAGAGCGACGACCTCGTGCATCACGTCGTGGATGAACTAGTCTGCGATGGTTTGCTGAGCAATGAGCGATTTGCGGCCTCCATGGCGCGACAGTTGGTTGGCAGGGGCAGTGGTCCGGCGAAACTGACTTACGAGCTGCGACAAAAGGGCTGTGATCCAGAGAGTGCTGTTGCCAGCGCGTTTCCCGACGGTATCGATTGGTTCTCGGTCGCCACGGACGTCTACGATCGAAAGTTTGGCAGCAAGCCAGTGCCTGAGGACTGGGAGAGCAGGCAAAAAGAGCGGGCAAAAAGGGGCCGATTCATGGCATCTCGAGGTTTTTCTCCGTCCCACTTCATGCATCTCTTGGAGGCTATGCGCGCTGGAGAAGAGACTATGGACTGAGTTCAGATTCTCGGCTTCGGCGCTCGTCAGCACCTCAGAAATTCAGCCAGTCTCATGTTTTCAGTCGCATTGAACCATTACGGACTCATCACGACCCATCACTGACCCATCATTAACTCATCAGAGGACGGCAGTTTCTAAAACAGCACCTCGCAGATCACGCGCTTTCTGCTGAATTATCGCCGAGTTAGCAGGTCCCATTCGCAGCAGCTGTTTTTGGACCGCACTCAAGGCTTCCAGCTCAGGGTCCATAAAGACCCAATTCGCTTCTTGTTTCATGAGTTCTACATCGCTCGGGACAATAGGTGTCGCTAGAATCTCGGTTGTGGCAGCTAACACGGCGCTCTGTATATCAAAATCGCCGACTCCCATTTGTGCCAGCGCTTTGGTCGCAATCGCATCATAGTCCCTCATCAGGCCGACTACGGCGGTTACATCAATACTGTTAACCCATTGTGCAAACCCGTCGTAGCGACTGAATCCTGCCGGATCCATTGTGACTCTCAGGCCGTTGTCGTTGATTGGGAAGGTCTTCGATGGTCTCCCGACGGGGAGTAATTTGTAAGGTACCTCGCCCCGTCGCATGGCATCGATGATTGCGACAGATCGTTCAACTATATAATCACCTGCAACAAACTGGGTCAGCGCCTTGCCGCCATTGACCGTATCGATTATCTGACGTGCATAGTCATCTGCAGTCTCTTCGGTGACGCTGGGTTTTGGCGGTGCTTCGGGCTCTGCGATAACGGTGATGTCGACGACCTCGGTGACCTCAGGCTCTGGTTCCTCGACGTCGACTGCCGCAACCATATCTATTTCAAGTGGTGTCACGTCCATAGACTGGCCGGTGGGCGGCTCTGACTCACCATAATCACCTGTCATGAGAATAAAGAAGAGTGTTGCCAGTATTCCTGCAAACAGGACAGCAAGCATAATTGGATTGGCTTTAGCGTCTTTGTCTTTTTCTGCCACCGATATTTCCCCTAGGTCGTTTGTTGGTAAGACTACCTAAGAACAATTGGACCTGCGACCGTTAGATAAGTTCGGGACGAGTGTCGGGTTTCGCGTAAGCATAGCGGTGACCATCCCCAACCAAGTGATAGCCGTCAAGCCCGACGCCAGTAACAATGCCGAGCAGGGCTAGATCTATAGTGCCATCAGCGCGCCATGCCTCTGAGGCGAACTGAATAGACTCGACCGAGCCAATGATCAGGTGAGTGCCGTTAATGGCAAGCGGTTGATGCTCTTGAAGCGTCAGACCAATCTGTAGCGGGGAGTCAGTGACAAAAGGCGCCGCATGACCGTCTAACCAACGTTCTGACAACCCACAGGCATCAAACTCTGATTGGCCGCGGTCGAATCGGGCAGAGGTGTGATGGGCACGTTGTGTCATCGACTCGCTCACGGCGTTAATCGTGTACTGCCCTGTGGCCAGAATATTGTCCAGCGTATGCCGCTCTGTTCCGGCAGGGGCAGGGCGTATGATCATCCCCAGAAGAGCGGGCGCTGCGCCAACATGGAAGCAGGAGTTGATAATCGATAGGTTCGTAGCGTGCTTCGTATCTGCGGTTCCGACCAAAACGACAGGTTTAAAGCCAGGAAGGCAGTTGATCAAGGCAGCGCGCTTACGACGCTCTAGGCCCGCAATGTCGTCTTTATCGAGCATCAGTCTGATTGTGACTTTTCGGGAAGCGGTCCGTACAAACCCTCATAACGACGCTTCGCCCAGAACGCATAGACCGGGTCGATCACGGTTCTGATAATGGGCCATCGTAGCCAAGCCCACAGCGCCCCAAACTTTGTATGCTGCCATGCAGCAACATTAGCGTCTGCGCCTACCACCCAGTCATCACCGCGCTTTAAGTGCAGGTTCAGCAGTAAGTCCGCCTTAGAGGGCATGTCATCTGTGATGTCCGTGTTGTGAATATCCACGAGCTCAAGGCTATCGCGCTTGAGGTTTGCGAGATGCTTCATTTCGCGAGCGCAAAGAGGGCAAGCTCCGTCGTAATACAGCGTGTCTTTCGTCATGATGATAGTCCGTGCATAAGCCACAGGTCTGATCCGCAAGCCTACTTACTGTTGCTCGAGAAAAGTGGGTTTGATCAGCTAGCGTCCATCTCGCCGAGCAACTCTTTGATGCTCTGGGCAAGCCCAAGCTCGTCCCCTTTTTTGAAGCCGATGTGGATCTCGCGGACGCGCCCGTCACCGTCAATTAGGTAGCCCGAGGGCATGCCATCGACAGCAAACGTTCTTGCGATATCGCCCTCAGTGTCAATCACCACCGGGAAGTCAACCGTGTAGCGCTTCAGGAAATCCCAAGCGTCCTCTTCGACGACGTCGATGCTGATCGCTAAAAACTGGACGGGATCGTCCGCAAATTGAGCGTTTAAGCCGTTTAAGGCAGGTAGCGATAAACGGCACGGCCCGCACCAAGATGCCCAAAAATCAACGTAGGTAATGCGGCCTCGGTAGTCAGACATGGACAGTGTCCCTTCAGCGTTCTGAATGGCAGGTAGTGACCAATCAGGTGCTGGAATTGGGGGGTCGACTACAACTTTGCTGTTACCGCCCGCAGCAACCGCCATCGTGTTCAGTGATATCAGCAGCACCGAGAACAGGCATTTAATAGCTTTCATTGAGGACCTCGCATGAATACACTGACTGATACGCAGTTATGTAGCTTTCTGATCAGTTAAGAATTGCTTCCGGGTCCTTTGAAAGCCACATTTAAATTCAAAGCCAGAGTTTATGACTTATGAGACGCCCGTCCAATTTAGGCTACCAACTCGGTGTCACAATGATCGAACTCATGATTACCATAGCGATCATCGCCATCTTGGTCGCCGTTGCGCTACCGTCATTTTCGGGCACCATCGAGCGTCAGCGATTACGGTTTGCGGTTGAAACTATTGTGTCGGATCTTCGTCTAGCGCAGACGAACGCGATAGCGCAGGGCGCGCGAGGGTCGTCGGTGGTGGAGTTTACGGTTAACGGCGGTGATGCGTCTATTTGGAGTTATTCGGTAAATAACACGCTGCTCGGTGCTCTGGTTAATCGATCAAGTACTGATTTTGCAGGCGGGCTGTCATTGGCAGTCACAAATTTTGGCGATTCAGATGGCGACGGTAACTTGGACGTGACGTTTACTGCGGATCGAGGACTCGATGCTGATGGTGATGGCTCAGTGCAGATTACCTTGGGTTCCACCTCGGCGACCGTGAGTCGCAATCTACTTGGATTAATTAGTGTCTGTTCAAACGCTAGTCTTGGATATGCATCATGCGGGAATTAGGCCTCAGTTTAGTCGAGCTATTGGTCGCAATTGCTATCGGGGCATTCATCGCTCTGGCGGGCACGACGTATTTCGCAACCACCTTTGGCGCGGGAATATCCATTCAGGAAGCGACACGCGCGCAGGCGCAATTTACGGCGCTGACAAACGCCGTACGCATTGAACTTCGCAGAGCTGGGTATCGCGGTAACCCAAGTCAACTAGCCAATTACCTCGTCACCACCGAGGGTTCGAGTGGTGTCGCGGGAGACGAGGGTACCTTCCCAGCCGTTGATATCAGTACCTCCGGTTGTGCGCTGATGAGCTATGCTCGGGAACATAGTTGTTCGGGGAGCGACAACGCGAACTTTGCCGTGTGCAGAGACACCGATGGTTCTTTGTTAAGCGGAACAGCCACGGTATTGCACTACCGCACTGGACTGAGACTTCAGAGTGGTGTTGTTGAGGCAGTCTCGGTTATTCATCCCAGTCAGTACGATGTGGTTGGTGCGACTGCTCCGGTAAGCTCCGACTGTGCAGCGGCCGGCGGCTCATCAGCGTGGCAGTCCATCACTACAGCACCGGATCTCTACGTTGATCGTTTTGTATTTACGATGCCTGGGGAAACTTATTTTGATGCTGACGCGGGATGCGAATTTTCGGTTGGCGGCTGCGAGACCAGTGCGAGCACCTGTGGAGACACTGTCTCTTGCCGAATAGAGCGCCTCTATAAAGTGGAGGTTTGCGCCTACCCCGGTGATACCGATAACCAGTGTGCGTCTTCACCGGAGGGTAGGCTGTATGCAGAGATATTTGTGAGTCCTCGGAATAATGTTCTCATTTCACGGGATTACGACTGATGGCACTGCAAGATCGGCAAGTGGGCTATTACACGATCGCGATTGTTGCGATTTTGGGTCTTTTGTCGTTGCTGGCCAGCAGAAATATGACGGTTGCGACTCAAGACGCTGTGCGACTATCCGTGCAAGAGCAGACTAGCACTGAGGCGTTTTATGCGGCAGAACAGGTCATGGGTCAGGCCTTGAGCTGGATTCAAGCCAATACCCCCACTTACACCAGCGGAACATCCGCCACTTACACGGCCGCCACCGCGGGCGTCAATGACGTGGTGATCGATGCCGCACAGGGCGCTTCAGATTCCGACAGGACGTACACAGCTGAGTTTTGGTATGTTCAGGGCAGCGGCAGTTCCGTTCGTGTTTTCGCGCGCGCAACTAATGCATTGGGCTCCCAAACTGTATCGCAGTGGCTTATTGAGCAATCGCTTGTCGTAGCCGAGGCGCTCGATACGCCCATTGGTCTTGCAGGCTGCTTCGGCACAATTAATGGAACGCCCGAGATTAATGCGGTGCGGGATGACGGTACTCGAGCATCAGGTACCAATACGTTGCGACTACCCTCAAGTTGCGGGACCACCTCAAGCGTCACGACGTCCTGTAACGGCAGCGATTATGGGAAGTTAAATAAAGACTCGGGTAATGGCTGCACGGAGCCTATATACGCCGAATACACGTCCTCATCTGATTTGTGGGCTAGCACGTTTAGCATTAGCGAGGCCGATATGAGGACGCTGGCTGATTCTTCAAGTACAGACAACGTGCATTGGATCGTAACAGGCGGGTCGCAGTCGCTCTCTAGTTATGGATCTGCCACCAGCCCGATTATTTTGATTTTAGAGGATTGCCCGTCGCTACCTGCCAATACTGAAATCATTGGCATTATTTTTAGTAAGGGCTCCAATTGTTCGCTGCAGGGCTCTGGTAATCAAAGGATAAAAGGCTCGCTCATTATCAATGGGACATCAGGCGGTAACAGCATTAATAAATGGAACGCCAACGATGTCGTTGAAGCTGCGTATATCTCAGGTAGCGACAGTGACAGCGGATTCAGCGCATCGAATCAAGTCGCCTTTGATGAGACGGCGTTTGCCGGAAACGTAAAATTACTGCCCGGTACGTGGACAGATACCGATGCTAATTAACCTTGCTTCATGGGTAGTAGCAGTGACCCGAAGGGCACAAATGCTGCATTAAATCGCCTAAAAATGCGCGGTAGGTCACTCGTGGGAATGTGTATTAAACCGTAATGCCCTGTTTTTGGGGTATCCTCGGCGTTTGGCGCGAAACGTCCGTTGTACACTGGTGTAAGCGCTATCGTCGTTGTGATGGCGACATAAAAAGGACGAGAAGAGATAGTGGGATTGTGAAAAGAAGCGAATCTGGCGTCGGGTTGGTGGAGGTAATGGTCGCAGCGGCTATTCTCTCGACCTCTGTTGCCGGCTCAATTTACCTCACGTCTACGTCGTCTCAACTGAGCGCGTCGTCAAGCAATGTGGTTGACGGTGCCGCCATGGGCGCATCTGTGGTGGAGATCGCACAATTTAAGCCTGATGCGTCGTATGTCAATACCCAAATCGGTTCAATGCAGACAAGCTCTTCTCGCAGTGCTTTCACACTTGACGGCGTGAGTGTGAGTAGTGCAGGCAGTACCGATGGGGTATCGGTAAGCGTCAGTTGGACAAATCCATATTTAGAGAGCTCGAACAAAACCCAGCGTTTTACCTTGGGAAGTAATGTAACCTCGAACACGAGTTTTCAGACGGTGCAAGAGGTCGTTGGTGCCGATTCTGGAGGACAACAGACGACCACCTATACGGTATCAACATCAGCCGGCACTGGCACTGCCATTTCGCCCTCGTCAGCACAGGTTGCCAGCGGCGGCTCAACATCCTTTACGGTCACTTTGTCAGCTGGCTACGACACGCTTGTGGTGAGCGGTTGTGGTGGCTCCCTTGTGGGAAATACCTACACCACCGGGGCAATAACGGCGGACTGTACGATTACGGCCAGCGCCACGGAAATTACCTATACCGTAAGTACGTCGAGTGGTACCGGTGTCGCTTCGCTCTCCTGTAATGATTCGACAGTCACTTATGGTGGCTCTACGACATGCTCTGCCAGTCTTGCTACAGGATATGAGTCCCTGACGCTGTCCGGTTGCAGTGGCAGCGCGGGCGGCAGTCCTTACAGTACGGGAGCAATTTACGCTGACTGTACTGTTAGCGCCTCTGCATCAGAGATCGCCTACACTGTCTCTACCTCAGAGGGCACGGGTACCACCTTGTCGCCGTCCTCGGCGTCTGTGAGCTACGGTGCGACAACCTCGTTCACGGCGGGAACCACGGGAGGCTATACCAATTTGTCGGTGTCGGGTTGTTTCGGAGGCTCTCTGTCGGGGTCAACCTTTACGACGGGCGCGATAACAGCCGACTGCACAGTGACCTCGTCAGCCAGCCAGAGCAATCAAGCGCCATCGGGGGTTGATGATGCCGGTTCTGTCAGCGAAGACGGTACCTTGGTAAGAGATATTAACCTTCTGGCTAATGATACGGATCCAGAATCGAACTCTTTGTCGGTTTCAGCTATTTCGGGTGGCAATACCTATGGAACACTGACGTCACAAGGTAATGGTGTTTACCGTTACACGTTGGATAATACTAACTCGACTGTTCAGGCGTTGAGTTCTTCCCAGACACTGTCCGAGGTGTACACCTATACTGTCAGTGATGGCTCGTTAACTGATACAGCACAGCTAACCGTTACGATTAATGGCGCTGATGAATCTGGTGTAGGGAATGGGCTAGTCACGCTCAACACCGTATGTGTTCAAAATAGCAACCAATGCGGTTTTTCGGTAACTGCAACGACATCTCCCGCAGGGCTTTGTACGATGTCACCCGCGAGTGACACGGCTACTGCCACGTCGACTTGCTCAGTCACGGGCGGATCGAATTCGACAGTCACCATTAACCTTGTTGTTAATCCCGATAATAACTATTGCACAGGTTTGCGGTCGGCATCGAGTAGTAACTACGCGCCTCAGCTTACACTCACTCCGAGTTCGCCCAACGTGACAGTGCGTGTTGAGTTAACCAATGGTAATGGGAACTGCGACAACGGACCGAGTATTAGTCCGCCATGAGGCGTGAGTCTCGGATCGCCGAGGTCGCTAAAATCGATGTAACTCAGTGTTTACCAGCAGCTTAGCGCGGCGTAGCCGCTATGCTCAGGTCCCGTCTGTCGAACCGCAAAAACGTTACATGTCGAGTCATTGGCCTGGTTGCCCGTGGGCGTCGCGGTAATGAGAAAACTGGTCGCGTCCGCGGAAACGACTTCCAACCGGTAATAGTCTCGCGAACTTGAATCGTAGCTCCCCATGCCCAGGGCGCTCATACTTGTAGCGTAGGTCAGGTTGTTGGCCCGATACTGTTCCTGCTCGATTTGAGCCGCCAGTAGCGTGTTTCGGGCATCAGCTCTGCGGCTCTTTATGACCTGATCATTCCAGGCAGGTCCCGCAATCATGGCGAGAATGCCCACAATTGCTACGACGATCATGAGCTCAATGAGCGTCATACCTGCAGCATGCTTATCTTGTAGCGCCATGACACCCTCCAAAGAAAAGGCCCAGCGCGAATTTAATCACATCTGAGCCTAGTTTGGACCGACATGTGAACGGTCTGTCTGTTACCGATTTCTGCCCAACCGCTCGTGTGCATCTACCCACTCGTTGGTTCGGGTAGCTTTGTCTACACGTGTCGCCGCTGCCAGCGACAGCTCTCCTGCTACGACTAAGCCCGCTGCGATCTCGCAAAGCTTGAGCGCGCGATCTTTGCCAAAGCAGTCCATCATCTCAAGGCATTCGCGTTGTGTGGGTAAGTTCGTACCGCCGCCGTAGCTCGCCATGATGATGGAGGGTAGGGTGATCGAGAAGTAGTGATCACCATCGCGGGTCATGCGCTGATACACAGTGCACTGATTGGATTCGCCAATATTCGCCAAGTCCTGACCGGTGGCCGCGTACAAGGCAGCCAAGCCGTTTGCTGGGTGACTGGCATTGTTTGAGCTTGAGGTAGTTAACGCCGACAGGGTTGTGATCTGGTAGCCGTACTGCATTTGCTCCGGGGTGATGCGTAAATTGTCCATGAGCACTTTACGCGGAATGGTCACTTCCGCAGTGACACGCCGCCCGCGGCCCTTGAGCATGTTGACCGCCGACGTTTTTTTCTCGGTGTCCCAACTGCCCGATAACATATAGTTCTTGAGGGGGCCGGGATAGTTGTTTCGGATCCACTCGCAGGCAAAAAATGTCGCGCGACTGGTCATATTCTGACCGGCGGCATCACCCGTTGAGTAGTCAAAACGACAGGCTACAAAGTTGTGAGTGTGGTAGTTCTCAATTTCGAGCAACTTTCCAACCGACGTCGTGCTCTCAGCCTGCTCGGTAATGGCGTCGACATTGGCCCGCAGCCACAACTGAAAGTCACGCGCTTCTCGCGCGTCGTTAAAAATGAACAGGGGCGCACGCTGCATCGATTCTGCCGACACGGTCGTTTTCACGCCGCCTGATTCGCGAATGACCTTCATACCGCGGTTGTAGCTGGCCAGCATGGTGCCTTCAACGGTCGCCATGGGAACGAAGAATTCTCCCTTGGCGTACTCACCATCAACTAGCAGTGGACCTGCCACACCGATCGGGATTTGAGCCACGCCCCAAATGTTCTCGATGTTCCCGGACATGACATGCGGGTCGTAAGAGAATTGCTTCGTGTGGTTGAGCGTGACCCCGGTTTGTGCCTCGATGAAGGCTTGGCGTTCAGCGATAATGTCCGGACTATAGTCATCCTCGCCCGAGCGTGGGATCTTGGCTCTTCCCTGAGCCATCGTCAGAGAATCCTCGCCTTGGCAGCATTGTACTCGCCAACCAGTTTGGCGACGTACTCGCCCGCTGTTTCTCGTACTTTGACGGCGCCAATACCCTGACCGGAGCCCCAAATGTCTTTCCACGCTTTTGCGTCAGTGTTACCGCCTGAACCAAAGTCCATCTTGGTTGGATCGCTCTCTGGGAGGTTGTTGGGGTCAAGACCCGCGTTCTCGATCGAGGGCTTCAAATAGTTGCCGTGTACACCGGTGAACAGGCTGCTGTAAACAATATCGTCCGCGCCGCAGTCGACAATCGCCTGCTTGTAGCCATCATCTGCATTGGCCTCTTCGGTGGCAATGAAGGCGGATCCGATGTAACCCATGTCGGCGCCCATTGCTTGAGCGGCCAGAACTGAGTCGCCGGTCGCCATCGAGCCAGACAGTAACAATGGACCGTCAAACCACTCGCGGATTTCCTGAATCAACGCAAAGGGCGACAGCTGACCGGCGTGACCGCCAGCACCCGCGGCAACAGCAATCAGACCGTCTGCGCCTTTGTTAATTGCGCTTTTTGCGTAGCGATTGTTAATGATGTCATGCAACACAATGCCGCCCCAACCGTGAACTTGATCGTTCACCCATTCTTTGGCGCCCAACGACGTAATGATAATGGGCACTTCGTACTTTTCGCACATGTCCATATCGTGCTTCAGTCGTGCATTGGAGCCGTGAACAATTTGGTTAACGGCAAATGGCGCTGACTTTTTGTCTGGGTTGTTCTTATCATGGTCTTTGAGTTCGGACGAGATGCGCTCGAGCCATTCTTCAAGTACGGGTTCGGGTCGGGCATTGAGCGCCGGAAACGAACCGATAACGCCTGCTTTGCATTGTGCAATGACCAATTCAGGGTTTGAAATGATAAAGAGCGGTGAGCCAATCACCGGAATAGACAGGTTCTCTTTCAATATTGCTGGAACAGCCATGTGAGTACTCCTCAGAACGCAGAACTGGATGTCGAAAAAAAACGAATTTGAACTTACAGTATGTTTATTTCGGCTACAAGCAAACAGGGGTTATTCCGCGTATTCATCGCCGTTTCGCCCGTGCATAATATGGATAACGATTCAGTGATTGTCCCGTATGTATCATAAACACTTTGGACTTAATGACGCGCCGTTTTCCATCTCGGTGAATCCGCGTTACCTGTTTATGAGCCAACGCCATCGCGATGCGCTGGCTCACTTGCTATACGGCGTTGGTGGGGGCGGTGGTTTCATTCTGTTAACCGGTGAGGTGGGCACAGGTAAGACAACGGTAAACCGGTGCTTGCTTGAGCAGCTGCCGGATACGACCGATTTAGCCATTATCTTAAATCCCGCGCTGAGTGCCCTTGAGCTCCTAGCAACGGCGTGTGACGAACTCGACATCGATTACCCCAAACAAACAGAGAGCCTTAAAGCGCTGACCGACGCACTTCACCAGTTCTTACTCGCAAATTTTGAAAAGGGTCGAAAAACCGTTCTGATGATTGACGAGGCGCAGCACCTTGATTTCGACGTGCTGGAGCAAATTCGCCTTCTGACCAATCTCGAGACTAACGAGGAAAAACTGTTACAAATCATTCTCATCGGCCAGCCTGAATTAACCGAAAAGTTAGCACGGCCAGAGTTGCGCCAGCTCAATCAACGCATTACCGCCCGCTACAACCTGCAGCCCTTAAATCAGGACGAGACAACGGCCTACATTCGCCACCGATTGGAGGTGGCGGGCCTGGCAGGCGGGGTGAGTCTGTTTGACAGAGGGGCAGTACGACAAATACACGCTCTTACGAGGGGCATTCCGCGACTCATTAACGTCTTATGCGATCGGGCGCTTCTCGGTGCTTACGGCCAAAAGCGCAATCAAGTCAATCGCTCTCTGGTTCGGCATGCTGCTAACGAGGTATTTGGCGACGCTCGTCAACCAGATTCACGCGGGCGCATGCGAGTTTGGGGGGCGGGCGCTGTGGTGCTCAGTCTCGCTATAGCGCTTGTCGCGGTGAACTTAGAGCAATTTAGCGTGGTATTGAAAGAAGAAAAGGTCAGTACGACTGCCCAAGTCGACGCGCAAGAGGCCGTCGTGCCCGAGTCCGTGGAGCCGATGGTGACACGTGAACCTACACAGCCAAACTGGGAACTTGGAGAAGCTGCAGGGTTGTCCAAGCTATGGCTTGCGGCGAGCGACCTCCCTGTTCCCGCGTCGATCTGTCCGCCACCGCCTATTACCGGTCTTCGTTGCACTGTGACTAATGCTCAGGTGTGGAACGACCTCGCGTCGCTCAATCGTCCCGTGTTACTCGCTACGGTGACCGCTGATAAATTTCAGGGCGCTATTTTGGTGGTGCAGTTCGAGGGTGCTGACGCCGTGGTATGGAGTGATCAGGGCCTGATTTTGGTGCCGCTCTCTGATCTTGCCAGTGCATGGACCGGCGGTTATACCTTTCTTTGGCAGGTCCCCAAAGGTTGGCAGGGTCCAATTGCGCCTGGTGAATCGGGCCTAGCCGTGTCTACTATCGCCGAGATGTTTGCGACATTAGACGGGATGACCCTCGGAGATGTCTCTGTCTATGGTCCGGCGCTTGAAGCCCGGGTCAGGCTTTTTCAGCAGTCTGAAGGGCTCGATGTCGACGGTGTTATCGGTGAGCGGACCGTGTTGCGCCTCAATACTCGTTTAGGGATTGGTCTAACATCAGCGCGTGCACTGTCTCGCGCCCAGCTCTGGGCGGAGAGTCGCTGATGTCAATGATCCTTGATGCAATCAAGCGTGCAAAAGAGAGCGATGCCAGTAACGGTGGCGTCCCGACGCTGGAAACCGAGCACTACGTAGCGTCTTCAGTGTCTGATGACGGCTGGTCGAAATGGGCCGTACCGGTCGCCGTTATTATCGTCACGGTTCTTATTATTCTTGTAGTGCTTTTCATATCAACAGGTGAGCGTGACGACTCCGCAGCACCGCAGGGTGAGTTGCTGCCGCCAGAGGATTCGGTTGCTGCGAGTGACTTGGCCGGTGACGAAATCGCAGCTCTAGGTAGGGCACCTGCCGAACCTAGTGGGGCAGACGTAATCGCGCAGCCATTGCCATCGTCGGATGCTCTAAACCGCAGGGCCTTAGCGGCGCCAGTCGGCGAGCGAGAAGGGCAGAGTTCCATAGCTGCAGCTGCGGCTACATCTGCGGCTGTGGAGAGCTCCCTGTCAGGTAATGGCATACCCAGAGCGGTCGTTATATCGGCAAGCAAGGTGGCCCCAGCTTCCAATCAGCCAAGTCCCGAGCAACTGTCGGAGTTGTATCAGGCGATGAACAGTGAGCTCTCTTCCAGCGTGGATACTGACGCTGGCAATGACGTAGTGAAGGAATCGACGGTAGCGTCAGCGGCAGTCGAGTCGGCAACGTCGACGCCGTTGGATGCTCGCGAGAATTCTGATGGGAGTGACGAGCCGGCCATCGACTTCGCGGATATTCTGGCTCAAGCGCAACGGGAATTGGGTGTGACGCCTTTGGTAGATAGCTCAGAGCCATTGCTAGAGACATTGTCTCAACAGATAAAAGATCAAATTCCGTCGCTCATTTACAGTGAGCATAATTACGCTATCTCTGGAGCCTCAAGTGTTGTTCTCAACGGTGAGACGCTTGCTGAGC
>ERZ802822.286-NODE-286-length-36212-cov-38.813533_pt1 | contig 36212 bp, 25 predicted proteins | sample MGYA00345649_ERZ802822 | MGnify/ENA primary metagenome ERZ802822 (study PRJEB30503, sample SAMEA104212359) | marine metagenome | biome: Westerlies Biome; feature: [SRF] surface water layer (ENVO:00010504) within the epipelagic zone...; material: water...
GACTTGTAGGCCTAGAAAGCCGATCGGACCCACGGTGCCAGCAAAAACGGCGATCACGGCGACAATGTCAGTCATATCGCCGATCCGGCCCCGCACGCCAGCTTCGCCGATAAGTGGATAGAGTAAGCTGCGAGGCGCCAGTGGTAGCCCCAGGTCATAGTGCAAGTACATAAGCAGGACCGCCGTAAGGCTACCCAGAATGGACCATGCTAGAAAACCCCAATGAAGAAAGGCCTGCGCTAACGCGACACCGGCCAACGATTCGGTTGTTGTCTGGCCATCAAATGCCGGAGGTGGCGACACAAAGTGTGCAATCGGCTCGGCGGCAGCCCAAAACACACCACCACCGGCAAGCAGAGTACACAAAATCATCGCGCCCCACTGAAAATCGGTAAATTCGGGAGCGTCGAGGCCGCCGAGAGTCCGAGTCGCGCCGTCGCGCGTTGCTATCCACAGCGCGATCACGAAATTACCGAGCATCAGTATCTGCCAAAAAAGGCCAAAATACTGTGCACTCCAGTTAAAACCCTGGTCGATGAGAGCACCAAATAAATCCGTATCGATAAAAAATACAGCGAGAAACAACAGCACTAAAACGCCGGCACCGACGGTGACGTTCCAAGAGACTGTCTGCTTCGATTGGTGGTTATCGGTTGTGCTGCCCACGTCTTCCTCGCTATTTTATGTATGTGGCCGCCGGATCAGTTTCGTCGTTACTGATCGAGGCCCCAGCCTTAGTCTGCGGGTCCTGCCCCGAGTCGAGAGTTTCCGGTTGATTCCACAAGTGTTAATTTTGCAAATTGGTTGAGCGTAGCCCACAGCGCATCGTCGACCGTGATCCCGCGGCTCCCACTCTGTGATCGAGCATCGAGGAGCTCCGCTTCATCATGCTTAGCTAATAAATTGTATTCGTAGTCGGATCGCATAGTGGGCAGTAGATCAACGTGGTTTGCCATAACGATGCTGATGCCCGTGTTTTCTTGAGTCTCTTCGGGCACTTCAGATACTGCGTAAATTCGAATGGATGGCACCGATGAGTTCGCACGAAAACCAACGACTTGCTCGGTGAGAGGTTGCTGCGAATTTCGCCAAAAAGCGGTAATGTTCATCCCGCGGTTCGCCAGCCGTGCCAAGTACCCCATGATCAGTTGTCGCTGTCGGCAACGCCTAATCTTAAGAATAGACAGTCCGCGCGCTCTCGCCTTGGCGAAGGTCAGCTCTAGCGGAAGGTGGGAGCAGGCCAATACGCTTGCGTTGTGCGCGTCGAGGACGGTGACATCGGTATCCTGATAGAGCCTCTCAGCCGGCGCGTGGGGATGTTCAAGGGAATACTGGGCCAGTGCGTCGCTGAGCGCTTTCAATCCTTCGAATCCCAGGCTCTCCATCCAGCAGAGCATGTCGGCGGCATCGACGGCCTGGCCGTCAGAAAATCCCATACCAATAAACGCTTTGCGAGAGAGAGACTCGAGTTCATTAAAGGACACTTTCATGGTTGTGGGATGCTGGTGTTAGGTTGCTCGGGGCAGACAGGGAAGCTCCAGTCATCGAAGGCACTCAGATCGGTGGGTTCTGCATTGAGCTCCGATAAGAGTGGTGCCCCCTGAAAGAACGTCACGCGAACCCATCGATCTCCGCGCGGATCGAATCGACTGGCACCTAAAAATGATAATTTCGCGCGCAAGAGATGCATGGGCTTCATATCACGGTGCCAGAGATTGGCTCGAATTTCGCCATAGGCCGAGCTTGCCATCGTTTGAATGCGACGGATGATGTCAACCTCTCGAGGCTGCGCCATGAGGTAGTCTATTGTCAGCGACGTGGGCGATTCATCGAGGTAGTCATTAATGGATTGATGGGTGTGTTGAATTCGAGGTCCGATGGCAAGGGCAAGCTCCTTTTCCACGCCCTTGTCGACATGACGAATGCCCAGCCGCGGTTCCTCTTTCTCGACTGATCGATACCAGAACCAGTATTGTCCATCCTCGGTGTTAAAGCGCTCGTTTAGCGCCCAGTCAAAGTGCGTCTCTATCAATTGCCTAAGCTGCACCAGTGGCATATCAGGCACCAGATCGAACGCTTCCTCCACCGACATAGCATCTTCTAAGAAATCCACCTGATCTGGGTATAGCTCAATCAGCAGGGCGTTGATGAGCTCCTGCGTCTCTAGCGACAGAGCGGCTTCGGCCCAATCAGTCAGCTGCAGCCACAGGTCATCCTCAGCCGCTACTTGCTGAAGCCAGATTCTGACAAGCTCAAGTTGTTCTGTGACCTCTTGGTTTCTCGACGCCTGCTCGGCGTCCTCAACTGCAAGATTCTTCATGCTTTGTAAGACGCGAGTCACCAGGACAATCAGTTCATGTTGGCTTATTTCATTCGGTATTTGCTGCTTCGCCAGTGACAGGGCAGTCTCACGCATGTGCACCCATTGGTTAATGAGCAATGGGTGGTTGATCAAAAAGGGTGCCATCCCAAGGCCTGTCGAATTCCCGATACCGACGTAACGCCGGACGGGGTCAATCAACGTTGTTGCGCGGTCGCTTCGGCACTGAGCGATGTGTTCGACTTGGTCTATTGAAAATTGGCGAAGTACATATACGGCGCACATTTGTGCCGAGAAGGGGTGCCTAAAATCTGGGTTTTCTTTTAGTTGGCGATAGTCTGCGATGCCAAACTTGCCGTTGCCATACACGGCAGTCGTTCGGTAGAGGTAGCCTGCTGTTTTGAGTAATTCGATGGCGGGCTGTTGACCAGCGCTCAGCGAATCGACACACGCCGAGAAGTTACGGACACTCCGATTGGCTCGAGAAATAACAAGCAGTTGGGGGTGTTGCCGACCGGCCTCTTGCAGCGGGACGTTCTCAGCCAAAGAGGCCATTAGCGATGCCTCAACATCACCTTCTACGAGTCCAAATGTAAGATCCCACGCTTCTGCTATGACTCTATCGGATCGCTCAGAGTCCGCGAGAGCTTTAGCGAATATAACAACATGGTAGCGCGCGTAGGGCGTTTGAATGCGGTAAATCGCCTCACCGTAGCCAAGCTCGTCTAAATCGAACTTTGCGCGAACAATTTGCCATCGCTGTCGTCCCATTTTTCGGATGAGAGATCGGGAAAAGCTCAGGCGAGTACTGCTAAGCGCCCCTAGTCGCTGCAAATCCATCACCGTTGCAGGGGGCCGTAGAACCGGAGAGGGGACTTGTCCAATCTCTAGGGTCATGAGTTGCCGTGTACCAGGTGATCGCGCGCAGCAGGCGCGCCAGCCCGAGTTAACAGATCTACCCAGTTGCCGCCCATGATATTACCCAGATCGGTATCGGAGAAACCACGGTTAGCCAGCGCTGAAGCAATACCGGGAAAGTCTCGACTGTCACTAAACCAACTCAAGCTGTCAGGCCACCCTGCATTACCTGAGGAGCCTTCGCCATAGTCCATGGTCTTTGACCAGCGTCCATTGCGCATCCATTCAAGCACGCTTTGTGGTTGGTTTTGGCATAGATCAGAACCCAAACCGATTCGTTCTACACCCATACGCTCAGCCGTCCAAACAACCATGTCGCAAAAATCGTCTAAGCTGCATTGCGGACCATTCTTGAGATGGAATGGATAGAGAGAAAAACCGAGGATGCCCTCATTCGCTGCGATTGCGTCTATAACTGTGTTCGACTTGTTTCTTAGCGCTGGATGGAAGTGACTGGGATTTGCATGTGAGACAATAACCGGGCTTTCTGAGTAATCGATGGCTTCAAGCGTCGAGCGTTCCGCGCTGTGCGACATATCGATGACCATACCAACGCGGTTCATCTCCTTGATCACCTGTTTCCCAAAGCGCGTTAAGCCGCTATCGTCATCCTCGTAGCAGCCGCAGGCTAGCAAACTTTGGTTGTTGTAAGTCAGCTGCATAATCATCAGACCAAGACGACGCATCAACTCCACCAATCTAATATCATCCTCTATCGGCGAGCAGTTTTGCGCACCGAAGATAATGCCGATTTTCCCTTCGGCCTTGGCAACTGCGATATCACTGGGATTGAAGACGGGGCGAATCAGGTCGGACATCGACTCAAATCGCTGATTCCACTCTCCGAGGCGTATCAGGGTCTCTCGTGTATTTTCATGGTAGGCGATAGTGACATGAACACAGTCGAGGCCACCTTCGTGCATCTGCTCGAAAATCTCTCGTGACCATGCCGAATACTGCAAGCCGTCAACCACTGTCCAATCTGGATTCATTGCATCACCCTAATGCTAAGCTTGGACGTAGCTTGTTTTTACAGTGGTGTAAAACTCGCGCGCATACTGACCCTGCTCACGTGGGCCAAAACTCGAGTTTTTACGACCGCCAAAGGGAACATGATAATCTGTTCCGGCCGTTGGTAAGTTAACCATGACACAACCGGCTACTGCACGTTGCTTAAAGTCAGATGCGGTCTTGAGAGATTGTGTGATGATGCCCGCAGTTAAGCCGAATTCCGTGTCATTGAGCATGGCGAGCGCGTCTTCGTAGTCTCGTGCTTTCATAACGCAAGCAATGGGCGCGAATAACTCGGCTCGGTTGATACGCATGTCATTTGTTGTGTCGATAAAGAGCGCAGGCTCCATGAAATACCCTTCGGTCGATTTCTGTATTGGCTTGCCGCCAAACACCAGATTTGCGCCCTCAGATAGACCATCCTCTATCCAAGCTAGATTTTCATCGAGCTGTTGGCGAGACGCTACGGGTCCCATGTCGACTCCTTCCGCCAAAGCGTGCCCGACGGTCGTCGATCGCAACTTTGCGACGAGTTTGTCAACAAATTGGTCGTGAATAGCTTCGTCTACAATGAGTCGGGAGGAGGCTGTGCATTTCTGTCCCGTACCGCTGTAGGCTCCAACGAAAGCGGCGTTGACGGCGACATCGAGGTCAGCGTCCGCAGCCACGATGAGCGCGTTTTTGGAGCCCATTTCCAGCTGGCACTTCACGAGGTTGGCGGCGGTCGCTTTTGCGACCTCTCGGCCTACGGGCAGGGACCCTGTGAACGAGACGGCATGGATTTTGTCGCTGTTAATAATGGCGTCACCCACGGTGCTGCCGGAACCCATTACCAAGTTGAACGTGCCAGCGGGCAGAGCGCTTTGACGCGAAATAATTTCTGTCAGTGCCCAGGCGCTGGCGGGAACTAAATTAGCTGGTTTGAATACAACTGAATTGCCAAATGCTAGTGCAGGTGCGATCTTCCAAACCGCAGTCGCCATAGGGAAGTTCCAGGGGCTAATGACCGCGACGACACCAACCGGTTCGCGTCGAGTATCGACCTCGATACCTGGTCGGACAGAGTCAGTACGATCATCAATTTGCCGGTGTACCTCGCCTGCAAAATAGTGAAAAAATTGCCCTGATCGATACACTTCGCCGATGCCCTCAGCGTGGGTTTTTCCCTCTTCTCGAGCTAATAATTCGCCGAGCTCGCGGCTTCGCTCGATAAGCTCATTGCCAATCGCCATCAGCACGGAATATCGCGTTTCCATTGGTGACCGACCCCAATCACCAACAGCGTGATTGGCCGCAGCGATAGCGTCGCTGACGTGTTCGAGCGAGGCTTGTGCAAAGTGTCCTATGACATCGGCTGTATCTGAAGGACTGACGTTTGTGATTGAGGTCTCGGTGCCGGTCCACTGGCCGTTTATGTAAAGGTTGCCACTGATACACGGCCTAGCTGAGTCACTCATAGGTTTTCCTTATGCTTTTTTTCTTGCACTGCTTGTTATTCGAATACACGGCGTTGTTAGTCCGGGTAATCGTTCGTTATTTAGAACGGTATGGTAAAGCCATGGTGCCCATAAAGACATTTAAAAAAACACCACTATGTGGTTGGTAAAGCCTGTGTCATCAGGTCAGTAATCGCATGGTTTGACGCGTGTTACAGTTGCGACATATCTCATAATTAGCTGGGTTGCCACAGTGGGCCAATTGTCCATTTCTTATCTTGATGACGTGCTGGCGATTGTGGAAAAGCCTGCCGGTATGCTGGTGCATCGAAGTCCCATCGATGCGCATGAGCGCATATTTCTGATGCAATCGCTGCGCAATCAATTGAATCAACATGTGTACCCTGTGCATCGCTTAGACAAGCCCACTTCAGGCTTGGTGATGTTCGCGCTAGACGCCGTCACTGCGCGCGAGATGTCCCAGCAGTTTGAGCGCGGTGCTGTCGAGAAAATCTATCATGCGTTTGTGCGCGGGCACGTGACCACTAATATGCTGATTGATCATCCGCTGAGAGACGAAGTTACACGCAACGGCAGTAGTATCAAAAACGGAACTGTCCGCGAAGCGCGGACGCAGCTGCGCGCATTGCAAACATGGACCATACCGGAGGCGGTTGATCGGTATCCTGAGGCGCGGTATTCGCGGGTTGAGCTCAAGCCTGTCACGGGTCGTTACCGCCAATTACGGCGGCACATGAAGCATGTCTCCCACCCAATTTTAGGCGATGTGCGATACGGTAAGGGCACGCACAATAGGTTTATTGAGCAGCACACAACGATAAAACGATTATGGCTGCATGCCACTGAGTTGCGTTTCAGACACCCCGTAACAGACGATGTGACAGCGGTTATTGCTGCGCCGCCCGACGATTATCGAGTGCTGGCAACTTGGTTGGATTGCTACACGAATACGGCATAGTGAAAAGCAGTACCGAGTCTCAGCATTCGACGGCCGTGACGGGAATTTTCAGACCATGAATTGCAAGACCGCCCCGCGCCGTTTCTTTGTAGCGGCTGTCCATGTCCTTGCCGGTCTCTCTGACGGTATCGATGACTTGATCGAGTGAAATCATGAACTGACCATCACCGGCGAGGGCCAAATCGGACGCGGCAATGGCTTTTACAGCGCCCATTCCATTTCGCTCAATGCAGGGGACTTGTACCAAACCACCGATGGGGTCACAGGTTAAACCTAGGCAGTGTTCGACGGCGATCTCAGCTGCATTTTCGATCTGTCGTGGGCTGCCTCCCATAACGGCGGTAAGTCCTGCCGCTGCCATTGAGGCCGCAGCGCCCACCTCGCCCTGACAACCTACCTCGGCACCTGAGATAGATGCATTCATTTTGAACAAGCTGCCTATGGCTGTCGCGGTTCGTAAAAAAGTGCTTACGTGACGGTTGATACCTGCGCTGTTTAAGCGGTGCTCATCCAAATGGGCTCGCAATACAGCAGGTACGATACCGGCCGCGCCGTTTGTCGGTGCAGTGACAAGTCGTCCACCGGCCGCGTTTTCCTCATTGACCGCCATGGCATAGACCATGGCGCGCTGGGCCTGGTTGGCTGGAGCCTTGCCTCCCTGAGAATTGCTCAGGAGACGACGCCATAGCGCAGCCGCTCGGCGTTTTACACGAAGACCACCGGGTAATTCACCTTCCGTCGATAGACCCCGATCAATGCACTCGGACATTACTTGCCACAGCGTGATGGCGTGAGCGTCTCGTGACTCACTGCGCAGACACAAGTGCTCATTCTTCGCTTGTAGCTGCGCTATGGATAGATCTTCCGAGTCACACCATGCCACCAGTTGATCCATACTTGCATAGGGAAAGGGTGTTTCGTCATCCACTAAGTCTCCCGTCGCGAGCGCACGACCTTCCTGATCTTCGACCATACCGCCGCCCACAGAAAAATACTGTGCTTCGGCGATGAATTCATTGGAGCGCCATGCCTTGAACGTCATGCCGTTGGGGTGATTTGGCAGAGGCTGGGTATCTCTGTGAAGAGCGTCAGTTGGCTTGAACTGAATACTATGGCCGGCCAATGACTGCAGGCGACCCGTATTCATCGCGATTTCCCATGCCAACTCAATATCAACGAGGGTTACGGTGTCATAGTGATGACCCATGAGCCCTGCGGTGATTGCTCCGGGCGTGCCGTGGCCCTCACCTGTTGCCGCTAATGAGCCGTGGAGTGTGACTTCGATGCGGTAGGGCTCTGTGGCATGGCAGACGTCCAGCCCCGACAGAAAATGCTGGGCAGCGTGCATCGGTCCCATCGTATGACTGGATGAGGGACCTATTCCAATTTTGAAGATGTCATTTAATGCGAATCCTTGCATCTATCACTCCTCACTTCGTGGGCTAACGCTACCGCAAAGTAAATTCGGTGAATATCGACTTTTTTATGCATCGAGTAACGACTTGGGGGTAGGAGCGCAGCGCAGCGTTTTTTTAAGGCCGTAAATGTTTAGCGCGGTAAATTTTGAGGGCTGCAAACTGAGGGCTACAAACTGAGGGCTACAAAGAAAAAGGTTAGTAACCTAACAATGGATTTGAAATCCGATAATTAGCAATGACGGAGTCCGAAGCGCTGCCAACTGTGAGATTTCGTGTTGGAAAGGTGCAGATTACGGACTGATTCGATGCGTCGACCGCTGCTTATCCGCCCAAACGGCGATAGACCAAAAGGTTAAAATGAAACAAGAGCCGGTAGAAGTGAGCTTTAAGTACCTGACAGCTGGTGAGAGCCTGCTGGCCAAGGTCAGACTAGGCATCATCGCGATAGGAATTTACGCATTCGTGGGACGCCAGCTATTTGAGTGGTGCCGAGAGAGCCGTTTTATGGGAGTAGGCGACGCGTGTCAGTCCTGCGAACAGCGGATTAAGTGACAGTGGATCTGATTTGAAACTGCGGCGCTTCATATTGCTTACTGGTAATAATTGATTCGAGGCTACTGATCCCGCGCTCTGCGTCTGTGAGCGTGTTGTAGAGTGGCGAAAAGCCAAAGCGAATAAGGTTGGGTTCTCTAAAATCAACAACAACACCGTCATCGATGAGTGCCTGGCTAATAGGGAAGGCGTGATCTAAGGCCAGACTGACCTGAGAGCCACGTTTGGCCTCATCGAGCGGAGTGACAATGACAGAGTCGCCTTGCAACAATGCACTTTTTTGCCAAAGCGCGATGAAATGCGCGGTCAAGGACAGGCTGCGCTGCCTCAGCTCGGTCAGGCAGAGGCCGTCAAATACGCTCAGCGATGATGCCACTGCATTGAGTGCCAATACGCTTTGAGTTCCCGTTAGGAAGCGTCGAACCCCGGGGGCGGCGTCATAGTCTGCCTCGAAGTCAAATAAACGCGCATGACCCATCCAGCCAGGCAGTGGGTTCTGTGAGTGCTGATGGCGCTCGTTAACATATAAGAAACCGGGTGCACCAGGGCCGCCATTCAAAAACTTATAGGTACAGCCGACAGCAAAGTCCACTTCCGAGGCAGCCAGGCTGATATCAACTACGCCGGCACTGTGGGCAAGATCCCAAATGATCAGCGATCCGGCCGCATGTGCGACTTTAGTAATGCTGCCCATATCCCGTAGCGTTCCTGTTTTATAGTCAACATGGGACAGTACGAGGACCGCAGAGTGCTTCAAGTCACCTACGGTAACAGTGTCGACATCGACCGATTGAACCTGACAGCGCTCGGGGCCAACTAGACTTGCCAGCCCCTGTGCCATGTAACTATCGGTGGGGAATTGGCCGGCTTCGACCGATATGAGTGTGCGCGCGTTGTTGATCTCTAAGCTCGCCGCCAAGGCTTTAAATAGATTGATGGATAGGTTGTCACAACAGACGATGCTACCTGCGGCGGCGCCTACGATGGGGGCAATCTGGTCACCCACGCTTAGCGGTAAATCAATCCAGTCGCAGGTATTCCAGCCGGTAACCAGCTCACCTGCCCACTGTCGTGAAATGACATCAGTCATGTGAGATTGGGTCATTTTGGGCAGTGCTCCGAGAGAATTGCCGTCTAGGTAGACCATGTTCTCGGGTATCTGGAACTGCGATCGCAACTGGGCAAACTGCTCGTCGGTCATTCGCTTGTGCCTTTTTGCTTCGACATTTGTTCGAGTATTGACAGCATGCGACTGAAGGCCAAGGTGTCGGGATGAATGAGATCGAAATGACCCGATTGGGGGATCATTGTCAGCTGGTCTTTCGCAAGGCCAGCCACCTGATCTTTGCCAACGATGGAGTCGATATGACCCAGTATGATGTGCACGGGAACCTGTATCTCAGTCAATGAGACGGATGCGTCTCTATAACGTTCATTGGGTGCGTAGGTCTCATCGCCCATAAAGGGTGCAACCATCGATTGACAGCTGCCGTCTTTCGCTCCGTAAGTAACGAGGTCGATAATCGGTGCGAGACCAACTACCCCGGCGATGGGTATGTCAGTCTGAGCGGCTCGCAGTGCAAGGTGGCCGCCTGCAGAGTGACCGATTAACAAGGGACGCTGTTCTGTTTCCTGACGAACAAATTTGGTTGCGTTGATCACGTCGTCAAGGCTTCCTGGCCAGCCACCACCAACATCGCCGACGCGCCGATATTCGGGGAGCCAAACCTCAAATCCGTGTGCGGCGAGCGCTTCAGCCATGGGTAAGAGGTGATCTCGGTCGTAGGCGTTTGACCAGCAGCCGCCGTGGAAAAGAATGACGCTGTATTTTGGGGGCGCTTGGTGACTACTGATGTTGATCAGCGTATGCCACTGTCCTTCTCCATACCTCACCTCGGTCTCGTATGTCGCGTGTGAGAGCGCCATAACATCGTCAAACGAAACCGGACTGGCATGAGCGTGAAAGGACAGCAATGACCAGACACCGATCACTGTCTGATGCACGAGTCGAAGAATAACGTGGCACTTGGACATGCGTCGTACTATACAGCAACGTAAAACACAGCAACGTAAAACACAGCAAAACGCAGAAGGTTTGAGTTAGTTTACTGTTCTCGCTTCCACTGGTTCGCTGCCCACGATAAGGCCCCATAAGCAATAGCCAGTAACAACACAGCACCGGCCTCGTACAACAGGTGAGTGGGTTCTGAGTCCTTGCTGAGTAGTATCAATCGCGTGATACCAGTGATAGCAATGAGAACCGGCAGGGTTACAGGTACGCTGTGCGTGGAATAATACGCGTAGGCCATACCCAGCACTTCGAGGTAGATGAACAGGAGAAGCAGATCCGCGAGGTTAATATCTTGCTTCAAGGCAAGAGCACCCAGTTCAAATCCAACCGCGACGATCGCTAGTGCGCCAATGAGTAAGAGTAGACCCCGTTCCGCGAATGCGAACATGCCCAATACGACATCATCAAAGCGATCGATGAACTTGTGCTCTTCTAAACTGCTTTTGTGATCGTCTTGCTCACTCATGGTGTGCTTCCCTAAAACCCCAGCCTCATGTATCTACGAGCGATCATCCAGTTTCGTTCAGTCAGGGCGGTTTTTTTTGATGGACTGTCAGTGCAGCGAATCTCTGATAGTGAACCTCTGATAGCGAACCTCTGATAAGGTAATGATCAAACGGGTGGATGATCCTGTTGTGATCGCTTCTTGAAGCAAGTTAGAGGTATTTGAGCATGACTATATCGCTCTGTGAGCAATTAGATCGTCGTCGACAGGCATATCCAAATCAACTCGCCTATGTCATTGATGACGATGAACGTGATAACCAGACCAGCATTGACCACGTATTTCGACTCGCGAACGGCCTTCTTGCAGCAGGGATCGGGAAGGGCGATCGCATTGCCGTGTTGTCGCGCAATAGTGTCGAATGCGCAGAGGCGATGACGGCAATATTGTGTTCTGGGGCAAGCATGGTGCCGGTGCCCAATACGGCCACTCCAGACGCGCAGAAAAATATGCTGCTCGACAGTGCGGTGAAGGGGTTGTTTGTATCAGATCAATACCGGGAGGCTGCGCTTGAGCACTTTATGGATCTTCCGACAGTGAGGTGCGATCTGCGTTTTGCTCTGGAGACACCTTGCGAGACCTTTACAGATCACACGAGTTGGGCGCACCAGTTCGCTTCTGACTCACCTGACGTAACCATGGCGACCAATGAGGAGTATGACATTCTCTACAGTTCGGGGACGACAGGCACCCCGAAGGGCATTATCCACAGTCACCTCGCGCGTAATTTATTGATCTCAGGCACACAAACCATGGCCTTCGAGGGGGGGCGGGTACTTGTCAGCACACCGCTGTATTCCAACACCACCATTACGACGTGGTGGCCATCCGTCTGGGTTGGCGCAACCCAGGTGATCATGCGTAAGTTCAACGCTGATCGTGCGAACGTGCTTATGCGGGAGCGACAGATTACGCACGCCATGCTGGTCCCCGTGCAATACCAGCGTATGTGGGCGGCAAGTAACCACACATCAGAAAACTGGCAATCGGTTCAGTGGCTTTTTTCGACCAGTGCCCCGTTGTCTGAGGAGATGAAGCAGAAAATTCTTACCGATACGGATGCTCAATTACTCGAGTTTTATGGACTTACTGAAGGTGGCGTAGCCACGACCCTAGTGGCGCGTAAGGCTGCGGAGCTGGGTAAGCTTGGCTCAGTGGGTCAGGTGCAACCCGGTGGTGAGCTGAAAATTCTCAGTGAGACCGGTGAGGTGTTGGGACCGAATGAGGCGGGTGAAATTGTCGGGCGGACGGGGATTATGAGCGACGGTTATCTCAATCGCGAAGAGGCGACGAGAGCCATGCACTGGTTGGACGAGGACGGTCAGCTTTTTTACCGATCGGGCGATGTGGGTTATCTGGATGAGGACGGATGGTTATTTTTAAGTGACCGTATCAAGGACATGATTCTGTCCGGTGGGCAGAATATTTACGCGACCGATCTAGAGCAGGTACTGAACGCCATGTCTGATGTGGTGGACGCTGCAGTGGTCGCCAAACCATCAGACGCATGGGGAGAGACGCCATGGGCTTTTGTTGTGAAGAACGCCGGCAGTCAGCGTTCTGGGGATGACATTCGTCTAGACGCAAATTCGCAACTAAGTCCTATTCAAGCCATCGCTGGCGTGACGCTGGTAGACGAATTACCTCGAAGCGACATCGGGAAAATTCTCAAGCGCCAGCTTCGAGACACATTCTAAGACACGCGGATAGATTCGCGCTTATTTGGCCAGCATATAGTCAAGTGTCAGGGAGGTGAGCGCCTTCACACCCACAGGCAACGCCCGTTCATCCGCATAAAAACGCGGTGAGTGGTTGGGGTGTACCAGCGTCGGATCGTCCGACGCCACGCCTAAAAACAAAAACAAACCGGGAACTTCGTTGGCAAAGTAAGAAAAATCTTCAGCAGTTGTTGTCTGTGTCGCCTCGATGAACCCGTCCCCTGCAACCGTTTCAAGTGTGGACGACATTTGACGCAACAGGTCAGGGTCGTTGCGGGTCACACCATAGCCCCGGTCAATAACCACGTCTGCGGTTGCCCCGGCTGCCTCAGCAATGCTCGTGGCAGTGCGTCGGATTCGCTTGTGGATATCAGTGCGCGTTGCTGCATCAAAGGTTCTGATGGTGCCCTCGAGTTCCACGGATTCAGGAATGATGTTGTTGCGCACACCGCCCTCGATGCGTCCCACGGTCACGATTGAGGGCGTCAGAGTGGCGTCTAACTGCCGTGAGATGATGGTTTGCAGTCCTAAAACCACTTGGCTCGCAGTGACAATGGGGTCCACACCAGCCCAGGGAACCGCCCCGTGCGTTTGTTTCCCGTTTATGGTGATTTGATAGCGATCGGACGATGCCATCAGGCCCTCAGGTCGTGTAGCGACAGTTCCGACTGGGAAGGGAAATACATGAAGTCCAAACACGACGTCGGGTTTTGGATTGGTGAAGGCACCCTCCATAAGCATGAGCTCCGCCCCACCCACCGACCCATCCGGTGTACCTTCCTCCGCTGGCTGAAAGATGAACTTGACCGTACCCGGTAACTCATCGCCCAAACCTGCCAACACCTCCGCCACGCCCATCAAGATCGCCACGTGATTATCATGGCCACAGGCATGCATGACGCCAACTTCTTTTCCTTGGTAAACGCCCTTGGCTTTTGACGCAAAGGGGAGGTCGACCAGTTCGGTTACGGGCAATCCGTCCATATCGGCGCGCAGGGCAACGACCGGTCCATTGCCACCCCGTAGGGTACCGACAACACCGGTGTGGGCAACTTCGGTCTCAACCTCCATGCCTAAGGCCCTCAAGTGGTCAGCAATAATCTTCGCTGTTCGAAATTCCTGATTACTGAGTTCTGGATGTTGATGAAAGTCACGCCGCCACTCGACAACTTTGGGCATGACAGCCTCGATACGTGTATCGACATTGAGAGGTAGTGCCTGCGCGGTCGCGTTGCTAAATAGGGCCACCACGAGTAGGAGCAACGGGTTTTTTTTCATCGGCGTAAATCCTTACGGTGAGAATAGTTCCCAAATGTTCAGGCTTTATAATGTCGTGACCGGGCAAGAAAATCTATGACAAAAGAGGCGATTGAGTCGAGCGCCTCGTGCATCAGGTCTGCCAAGTGTCGCGTGTAATCACAGATAAAGTAGTTCCGACATTCGGTGCCTTGATTTGGCAGCAGCTGAATGCCCAGGCGTATCCGTACAACCTCTGTATAAATGATGCTCGTAAGGCTGGGTGCCTGTCTCATCATGGTGTGAGGGCGTGGCAGTAACTGCTGTGCACATCTAACGGCGTCTCATGGCAGCGCAACGTGCACAGCAGGCTTCACGATTTAGGCCTCTTGTGGCTTGGTGGCCAGGCTGGCAAGGCGCGCGGCATGAGCTTCTTTGTTCTCGCGAACCTTGCCAATAAAGAAAAGACCCAAGAGCCAGAGCGCAGTAGAGGCGACGACCGTGTAAATACCTACTGTGTCCAAGGTGGCCTGTGACACGAGTCCGGGCTTGGCATCTTCGGGCCAGGCCGCAAAGCTTAAGATAAGGCCTGCAGAAAATGCACCAACCCCAGCCATGCACTTCTCGGCAAAGGATCGAGCCGCGAGCAGGGTGCCCTCCATACGTTTACCGGTTGACGATTCAACCTCTTCAACGGTGTCGAATACCATGGCCCCAACGGCGGTTCCCGCAACAATGATGCATGTGATGGCAGCGAGGTGACAGACGAGCACGGCGGTGAGAATGATGGGTGACTCGTTCGACGGCAACAAGTCTAGGACTCGCAGCAGGATCAGCGCATTTTCAAGCACCATAGCTGCGGCAAAGAAGCTGATGGCCGTATTGCGCTTACCAAATAACCGGCTACACGTGGGTGTGAGCTTTAAGCCGAGCACAGGTGCTAAAAACAGGGTGAGGCCGATGGTCAAAATGTCGACTGGCGCTAGCTCCCAGTAATAGCTGTAGTAGAAAAGAGTCAGGTTGGTAAATAGGCCAGAGGCGGCCTTGCAAACAATGTAAGCGATGAAGAGGATCCGATAATTGCGACTCACATTGAGCGTTAGCCAGATATCGTTAACGACCGTCCCGATTTTTTGTCGAGAGCCTTTTAAGCGCTCATCCTTCGGTATGTGCAGTTGTGGAATGTGCTTATGGGTGCCGATTCCGGTCACTAAAATCGCGATAGCCATGACGATGCTGCACGCGATGCCATAGACCACCCAGGTGTCGGCGTTATAGCGGGCGTCTTCGGTCCCGTTCATGCTGCTGTAAACAACAAATACCCACAACAAGTTCCACATGGTGAGACCGCCCCACCAGCCGAACCATTGCCGGAAAGCGATTAGGGAACTGCGCTCAACGTAGTCTTGAGTCAACTCTGGACCCAGTGCCGTGCTGGGTATCTCATAGAGCGTGATCGCCGTTCTAATGCCAATTCCCATCACGAGTAAATACCAGAACAGCCCCTGATCAGACGCTCCGGTGGGTGGGTCCCAGATGAGGAAGAAGGTCAATGCAACAGGGATGATCGAGCCATAAATGAATGGATGCCGTCGACCCCACCGCGACTGGGTATTATCCGAGATATAGCCTATGAGTGGGTCTGAAAAGGCATCGAAAATCAGCATAACGAGAATGGCTAGCCCCGCAAGATCAGGGGCTAGACCGAAGACTTGGACATAAACAAACAATAAAAAGTAGGCGAAGGCATTGTCTTTGATGCCATAGGCGATGGAGCCAAAGCCGTAGAGAAACTTTGTACTGAATGGCAACGCGGTATGACCGTCTGACATGAGCCTGTTCTTTTATTATCAGCTTGACTTCAGACTACGCAGTCTCACGTCTCTACGCAAAGAAATGTGACAGCTACGGAGTAAATAAGAGAATCAGACAGCTCGATCTCGGCGCTGCTGAGAAAAAGGTAAAAAAAACCGGGGCAGAGCCCCGGTTTCAGTGATCACCCTGCCCAGAGTTACACCGTTACTGCGTTACCACGGAAAATCTTCGACAAATACCGACTCTCAGACGGTGTCGGCGCTGGCACGGAGCACTGCATGACGGCATGCACCAGTCGTGTCATTTCTTCAGCCAGTTCCTGATCGTTTGAGGGCTCTTCGGTATGTGCTCTGCGCGTCAACTGCACCTGATTTATCGCGGGTACAGTCGGCAGACGCTCGCCTTCTACACCGAGCGTCACGGTAAAGGCGTGCAATGAGTTCTTAACGAACAAAGCGAGCGCAAACTCCTCTCGTGTAGAGGCTAACGATGTATCGGGTGTTATCAGCACGATCTGACAGTTGGGCACCAACGCTGACGTCCGCGCTACTCGGAAGTGGTGCGTTAACTGATCATGGACCAGTTTTCTAAACTCACCATCACTCAATACACGATCCCATGACTCATTGGCGCTCGCCGCCAAGGCATTGAGCGGCAGCCGCTCAAAGGGACTGCTAACGACAACATCATAGCCGCCATCATCACGCAAGATGGCGTCGAGGTTGGACTCAATATCGTCGCCAATGGCGCGGCATTCGATATTGGCACCATTGGGATTGCTCACCGCATGTTTTAGAGAATTTGCAGCGTCCTCCGTCTTTGTCAGAACCCAGAGTTTTTCGACGTGTTGCGCCAAAAAGCCATTCGCAATATTCGTCAGTTCGCTTTTCATGGAATTACCAATCAAAACGACGCGTTTACCCTTCAGCTTGGCCACCTCACTTTCATTAGGCGGCAGTAAGAGCTCGCCCTCGGTCACCGAGCGATCAAATTTCAGTCCGCCCGAGGGATGGAACGTCTCCCCACTGACGATGTCGTCGGCTAGGTGAAAGACGGTCGACAGTCCCACTTGCTCATCGGTGGGCATCTTGTGCAGATGCAGCCGGTTCAAAATGCCAGTTTCTATCTGCTCCGCTTGCTTGGATGTTTCCGCGAAGTCGAAGAAAGGTGCAGGGGCGTCGACAAAGGCATCCAAAAATTGGTCTCTCTGTTCGTCACTCAGCAGTCCGGCGCGCACCAAGCGAGTCATCAATTTAGACGCAATGCCGGTATGCATAAGGTACTGAGAAGAATTCCCTAGACCACCCGAGTCGCGAACCTTCAGAATCAAGCGCGCAATGGGTTTAGGTAGGGCGTCGACATCGACAGCATCCAGTCTATTCGTTGCAAGCGTTAAAACATCTGCAACACCGAAATCATCGGACATACCCGCTAGGATAGCTTTGTGGATTTCATTGAGCCGCTTATTCTCAAGGACGAGCAGGCCCCGACGATCAAACAAGCCAGGTGCTTCCGCCGATCCACGCAGGCGTGCACCATCCACCGGGCCCGGGGCTAATGCGTTGATTTGAATTTCGGGACCGAGATGGCGAGACAGTATCTCAGCAAGAACCCGCTGCCCGGCCTTTGATACGGCGTAATCTGCGCGATTTGGATAGGCCACCGCAACATATTTTTCACCGCCGAAATAACTTGAAACGTTCAGTATCGAGCCCTTGCCACCTGCTTTCATGGCTGGACTAAATTTTCGGATCAGCGAGTAGTTGGAAATCAGGTTAGCTTCCATCGTGCGGTCCCATGCCGCTCGCGTCATATCAACAACCATCTCTTCGGCACCTGAAATGCCAGCGTTATTGATCAAAAAGTCCACGTGACCCAGTTCTGCTACCGCGTGATCGTGTAAACGATCAAGCGCATCAGGATCTCCGACGTCAATGCCGCCCAAAATCTTGACCCGTCCTTCGGGTCGGGGGTAGCCAATATTGCGCAGCTCTTCAACAATATCGGCACGTGCTTCAGCCAGCTTTTCTTCGCTCCTAGCACTCAATAGTACTCGCGCGCCGGCTATAGCTAGGAAGCGCCCCAATTGCAGGCCAATACCCAAGCTGCCTCCTGTTATGACGGCAGTTCGACCCTTGTGCAGCCCTGGAAGAACACGAGAAATAGAGGAGGGCATCGCACTTTTTCCAGTGGAGCGCTTGATGCTTCTGGGTAACCAAAGGTTGATGGAATCCATCTTACGGACGCGGTTGGTTAGCGTTGCGGCCCAATCCGCGGCAAAGGTCAGCGCTTCGGCGTCTTCCGTATCGTAGCGAACCATCTGATTGGGCTGAACCGCCCAAGGCAAGTCACCTGTATTCGCCAGTGTTTCATCCTCGTGACGCCAACCCCTGATAAGTGCCTCGACCGATGCTCGAATGATCTCGTTCATTAGATTGCCGTGACGATCAGAGGGATTGGTGACATAGACGATGGCAGGTGGTTCGCCGTCTGCGAATAACAGGTCCATATTTCGGGCAAAACTGGAGGCAAAAGCCACTGGCGCGACGACTTCGTCACGGACGAAGTTTGCCACGTCTTCATCGTTAGCGGTGCATAATGAGTAGCCGTATTCGCCATTGGGCTTCTGTGGCAGTAAAATGACGCCATCCAGCTGGCCGAATTGGTCTGCGATCAACTGCATGGATCGGTCCACTGATTCGCGACGCAGTGGGTCTAGGTGCGATAACTGAATATCGCCAAGGTCTTTTGCCTGAACTAGTGCGCGAGCATGCCCGACTATGGGGAGATTCCGGAAGGCAAGCATGACGCGTGCACCACTCTGAATTTGTCGTTCTGCGAAGGTCACAGCTTCCTGGTAATCGTCACCACCTAGGATCAATACAACTTGCCCAGATAAATCTTCCAACCGCTTGTCTGGCCAAGACACTAGTTGCGATCGGCTCTGGGCCGGCACCTGCATGCCGTTGGTAACCTCGATGTGGTGTCCAGACAATGCCGAGGACTCATCGGAAGCTAGCCAGATAATGCCCGAAGCCACATCTGTCGGTGTTGGGTATTTGTATTCCAAACCACCATCCGAGGTGCGCGTTGTAATCATCAGGTCACGAAACTCTTTACCAGTGCTGCCCGGTTCCACGCCTTGAAGTTCATCCATGCGAGCAAACACGCTTTCAATGCGCTCCGATTCAATCGGTCCGGGGAAGAGTGTGTTGACTCGTATCCCTTGCTTTTCGCCTAGCTCGAGGGCCAAGCCTTTTCCTAATGCATTGAGCCCAGACTTTGGCACCACATAGGGGATGCGTCCGTAATAGTGGGTTCGCGAAAAAATAGTAGAGACATTGATGATACTGCCACCCGCGGACATATGCGGTGCCGCTGCCCTCGCCATATTCCAGGGCGCCCCCAGCAAGTTCATCGCAGAGTCAAACATGGTTTGATCTGAGTCGGCAGCGCGCTGCTCGGCCTCTGTGAAGGGTATATCCCGAAGTGTGAACTTAGGGCCCGCGGCTCCCGCATTGTTCACTAAAACATCAATTGAACCGAATGCAGCGACCGTTTTGGCCACGATGTCGCGACAAACGGCGGGATCAGCACAGTCGCCGGTGGCGCTGACCATTGCGGCAGCCTCAAAGCCCTCTTCGACGAGGTCCTCCATAAAGCCATTGAGCTTGCTCTGATCTCGGCCTGTCAACATGACGCGAGCGCCCTCGCGAAGCAGCTGCCGCGTAATGAAGCTACCAATGGAGCCGGCAGCGCCCGTTAGGATGATGCATTTGCTGTCTAGTCGACGACCAGCGATGGACTGCGTTAACAGCTCCGGGGAAATATCGCTCATATCATTCATCGAAGTGCTCCTGCTGAACCTGTGTCTACTTTCGTCAATATTTCGCCTCGCTCCATCGCATCGCGAATAGCCCAGGCACGGTACAACTCATCCCGCGACTTCAGATTAGTACGCGGAAGGGCGTGCATAGCTACGTAGTTAGCACCGGCATGGCGGTTTTCCCACATGGCCTGGTGCGCTTCTGGCACACCTTCCATTGGAATAATGGTCGGCGGCAGAACGTTGATATGACCCGCAGCAATACGCTCCTGCATCTCGGCAAATTCTCGCGACGTATTTAGGTGCGTACCTCTGATTTCAGCGGTCGGCATGAGGATACGGCGTTGACGCATCCACACCTGTGGTGCATAGAAGGTGAAGCGGGCGCCCTTTAAGTCCTCGGAATAAACGATTTTTCCGACGTTTGGTTTGACGAGCGATGTCGCAAGTGCAAGACCATCACGTCCAGCGCGCTCAAAGACCACGTCTGGCAAGCCACGTTTGTCGAGCGTATTGCGAAGTAACGGTGCTATTGCCGATCCGATTGGTTTTAAGGTGCGATCCGAGAACGCCCTAACGGACTCTTTGAAGGCCGCAGACTCAGTGAACGGATTCGGCATCTTTTGAAATGGCCCGGGTGGATCGAAATCGTCACCCAGCCTACGCTCGATTTCTTCGATGCTGACAACGCCTTTCATCTGCGCACCGAAACCCAGAGATGTGACAAACTCCCGCTGTGACACGGTATCAGCCAGCACTGCGACCTGTGCGCCGCGCTGACATCCCACTTCGATTGCTTCGATGGCGACGCGATCCACTATGCCGTCCTCAGCGCCGGGTCCGTAGACCACAAGCAGTGATTGACCCGCACGTAAACCCGCTTTTGAAAATTGCGCTGCAGGCGTAGATGCGCCGGATTTACCCATAAAAGTAAAGCGGTAGCCTGAGGACGCGCCATAAAACGTCAAGACGCCGTTATCACCAAGCAGCTGAAATGAACGCGGAAATGCAGTTTCTCCGGCATGGGACACCGAGTAGTCGATCTGCCCACCGACAAGCCGCTCAGCTTCGGCGACAAAGGGTTCGCCTGCGGCTTCCCAGCTTGCCCACTCGGATGGATTATCCGGCACCGCGGTGAAGATGTCGGCCCAGCGTTCGTCCTTTCGATTAATAGCATAGCCACCAACCGCATTTACACGCTCGCCTCTCGCGTCACTTGACACCATCCCAAGTGCGGAACAGCTCGAGGAGAGGGCGCTGCGCAAACAGTCGTAGCCCGTACCGGTCGAGGCACCCTCTACAAACAGGCGCTTGTTCGGCTCGATGGCAAGTGTTTTGTAGAGTGCGCGGTGAATAGTGCCCATGGTCAGGCCATAAGAGCCAGCTTCTTCAATGCTCAAACCAGGTAGTTTTGGATGGAGCTGAGGTCCTTGGACGGTCAGGAACTGTGCGTGGCTACCATCATTGCGCTCGTAGCCTTGAATCCTGAAGTCGGCCGCCATGGGATCAAGACCTTGATCTGGTGCCATGAGTTCGCTTTGCCCTGAGTAAACCGTGACGATATCGCCTACTGATAGGCGACCTTCACGGATGAGGTCTTGGCCAAGCTGGGCGACCATAGCGACACCACCTGAACCGGTTACCTGAACATCCGCATCACGTGCGTCAAAGGGAGAAACGGGAATGCCTGTAATCGCCCAGATGTCATTGAAGTTCATCTCGGAGGCAAGGATGTAAACCAAAGCCTCGTTGGGACCTGGCGAGGGGGTAGGTAGCACCAATTCTTTTTCAGCCACCTCGGGGTCGCCGTGAAGCGGACTACCATCCACATGCGAACGCATCACACCATAACCCAATTGATATTCCGGAATCGGAGTAATACCCGGGAAGAAGCTTGCACCCATGGGCAGTAACTTGCCGTCGCGGATAAGCGTCGCGCGCTCGTCGGGCGATGCATCGGGCTGAACCGATTTTGGCTTCGGCGGTAATGGCGCACCGCGCTTTTCTAAAAACGCAGAGATCCCAGCGGGTCCGCATTCTGGATCACACACGCCTTGGGCAAATAATTCGGCCTCCCGCTGCAGTCCAGCGGTTTGACCATGACGTGCGCCCGTGAACATGGCATCGATGATGAGGTCAACCGGCTTATGTCGGCCACTGGCTCGTATCTGCTTCAGCGCAAGAGCCACACCGGTGTGCTCAAGAAGCGATTCGTCAATGTGTAAGGCGGTCTCGCGTTGTTTCTTGAGCTTTCGTCGGCGCGCCATTGACTGCTTAAGTGCGTCGCCACCGGCGAAGTGGTTGCGAAGTGCATCCATCGCCGCTTCCACGGTTGAGAGCCCCTCGGTCGTAACAATGTCATCGATAAGGCCTATTTCAAGCGCCGTTTCGGCATCAATGGTGCGCCCGTCAAGCATCATACGTAGCGCGTGTGCTGCACCGTCCGTACCGTGGGCTTCAAACAACTTACGGGTCAGACGTTGGGTGCCACCGTAGCCGGGAAGCAGATTGAGATTGATCTCAGGCTGACCAAATTCGGCATGCTGTGCGGCTATGACGTGAGAGCAAGCCAAAACCAGCTCGTTTCCGCCGCCCAGTGCGGGGCCGTTGACCGCGGCAATGATGGGGATATCGAGATTTTCAAGCGTCGCAAATGCGGCTTGCGCCGTATTCGGCAGAGTCCGCGCCGACTCTAGGTCGCCTTTCTCGCCTATTTTCAGGAGTTCCTTGACGTCGGCACCGGCAACAAAGGTATTGCGCGCGCCTGTCACGACCATGGCCGAAAGGTCGTCCTGGTGAGCAAGCTGGGTGAGTGCTGTGTGGAGTTCGTCGAGGGTCCGCTCGCTTAGCGCGTTAACGGGTGGACTGCTGATAACAACCAAGGCCACGAGATGGCCCGGTGCAATTTCGTGGGTTTCAACCCTCAGATAGCGCCAAGTCTGCACGACACGGCGAGCTTCTGTTAGGCGTCCAAAGTCCTTCCACTGGGCGACAGCAGTCCGAATTTCTTCAACAGATTCCGGGTTCTTAAGGGTCGAGATATCGCCCAGTGGCTGCTCTAGTAAAATCGAACGAAGAGTCCGGCGCATGTATTTGCCGGAACGAGTTTCTGGGAAAGCCGACACCACTAAGAAATCAGACGGAACTGCAGTGGCGCCCTTTTCGGAGCGAACCAAAGATTGCAGGCGCGCGAGGTCATCATCAGAGAGCTTGCGACCAGCAGCAGCAACAAGGAATGCTACGGGCGTCTCACCTTTTTCGTCGTGGGGTGCGCCAACTACGACCACATTGCCGACGGGAGAATCCTCGCGGAGCGTTTTGTCTCGTAAAATCGCGCCCTCGATTTCCTCGGTTCCGATGCGATGTCCTGAAACGTTGATAACATCGTCGGAGCGACCGTGCAGAGTGAACGCGCCGTCGTCGTGTTGTCGAGCGTAGTCACCCTGTGTGTAGGTCAGCTCTCCGTCCCAGCGCGCAAAGTAGACCTCACTAAATCGGTCGATATCGCCACGCCAGCTGTCACTAAATAAGTTATCTGCGTCGCCCCATAACGTTCGTGCAAGGTAGGGATAAGGCTGGGTGATTACCAGTTCGCCTTTTTCACCGGGCTCTGCCGTGCGCCATGTCGTGACCGTGCCATCAGTTGCCGTTGTCTCGGCAATCCGCACCTCAGCTTGAATCCACGGTAGGGCCCAGGTTTTTGCATCGGCAGCTAGGGGCTTGTAGCCACCCCATGGACAGCTGAATACGATGCCTCCGTGTTCGGTAGCCCAATAGGAGTTGATGTAGTGCTGGCAGATGTTATCCATCGCAAACTGCTGCACGGCGGGTGACACCGGCTCTGCACAGAATGTCCCTGCACGCAGGCTGGACATATCAAAGTCAGCCATTTCACGCGCACTAGCAGGATCTGTCATGACCGCTTTGAGGAACGTAGACCCTGCTTTAAACAGGGTAACTTTGTAGCGCTCGATGATGGATGAGAATCGGCCGGCATGGGGGAATAGAGGGGAGCCTTCAGCGATCACCGTGGTCATGCCTTGAACAAGCGGTGCGGCAATGAGATAGCTTTGTCCCGTAATCCAGCCTGGATCACCAATGACGTAGAGCGTGTCATCCGGCGTCGCGTTGAAGACGGTGCGCATGGTGTGACTAACGCCACTGAGCCAGCTGCCGTGGGTATGCACGACACCTTTTGGTTTGCCGGTGGAGCCAGAGGTATAAATAATAAATAACGGAAAGTTTGAATCTACCCCTTCAACGGGCAATACCGCGTTAAGTTTGGACCAAAGGGCTTCTGCGTCCTCTTGAGTTAGATCATCAAACGAGGCGAGACCCAGCTGTGTCGCAATCTTAGCTTTTGCTGAATCGACCAAATCATTGGACCATCGGTCGCGACCATGCTCGACGATTTCTTGCCCGGTGTAATCGACAACAATCACGTTGTCGACATCGTGTTTTGCGTCCGCCAGTTGTCGTGCAACCGCAGTTCGCAAATCTGCAGTCAACTCAGCCGCAATAGACTGCTGTTTCACAAGTGACGCGCCGAGCTCGCGCATGACGTCTGAGCGTTCAAGTGTGATTTCGCCGCCCAGTGCCTCACTCACGTCGGCATAGAGTGTGTCGGCAACATCGCCTAAATTGTAGGTTGCCAGAACGGCTTTGAGGGTGCGTAGCGCGGCCTCACGAGGTATGTAGTTATCCAGCGCAGGATCGGTATAAGTCCCTTTGTAGGCCACCACCTCGGCGTTTCGGTACCCGCCATCGGCGGTAATGACTAATTTGGCCCCTGCATCATGGATGCGGTCCGAGAGTGTTTTGGCTGAAAAGCCGCCAAAAACGGGGGTGTAGACGACGCCCATTCGTTGAGCGGCGAGCATATAAAAAACCTGCTCAGGGATATTAGGGAGGTTGAACGCGATGCGATCACCTTTCGTCAAGCCGAGGTCTTTGAAGACCTGCATGCGGAGGATAACTTCTTGAAAAAGGTTGCGGTAGCTGATGTGTTGCTCAGTAACAGGGCCGCCGCGGCCATTATTTTTGGAAGGATCCCATCGGTCGCCCTCGAAAATGATAGCGGTTTTTTCCGCTCGACCCAGGAGTAAGTGGCGATCAACAAGATTGAAGCAGGCGTTGGTTTGCCCACCGGTGAACCATTTGTAATAAGGCGCCGCTGATCGATCTAAAACCTGCTGCCAAGGCGTCCAGTCATCTGCCGAAACCTCTCTTGCAGCAGCTTTCGAGTCCCAGCCATGCCAGGTATTGTCGGGTTCTTTGGCGAGCCATGCGCCGCTAGCCGGGTGCAGCCAGTGAATTTCTCGCGATGCCACTGCACCGTGATAGTCATCCGTGGTGCTGGTGATGTGTTGTTTAAGCGCATCCTCATCGGACTGCGACGTCAATACGCCCCAGATATGGTCATCGCTCATGGTTCTCTCCCTCTCGAAACAGTCTCCGCGGAGGGGGTTAGAAAAGACGACGAGCCGACAAACCTATGCTTGCCGTTCCTCCGCTCTTGATCAAGCACCGGAAAACCGGTTCCCACCTACGCTCGATTACGCATGAGATACGTCCCGCAAAAGGCCCTAGATCACCAGAATTGGTAATTTGCCACATGTGAAATGGCGAGTATTTGGCTAGCCGATGGCCAGCGCTTTTTGGAATGTGGATCCGTCAACATTGCCTCCGGATGCAATGACTAGAAGCTCATCAGCATCAGGAAGGTGGGCGCCAAAAAGGGCGGCGGCGAGTGCAACAGCACCGCCGGGCTCCGTTACCAACTTGAGGGTGTCAAATGCAAGCTTCATCGCGTGCAGTACCTGCTGATCAGAGACGGCGAAACCCGCACCCGCCAGTCGCTTGAGAATCGGAAATGTCAGCTCCCCTGGGGTGGGTGTCACGATAGCATCGCAGATGGAGCCCTGCTCAGATGCGTTGCGCACCCTGTAACCGAGACGAAGCGAGCGTAATGTGTCATCGAACCCTTCTGGTTCTACAGTGTGTACGGATAGTCCTGGGTGCGTCGCGGCCAAGGCTGTGGCAATACCCGCACTCAACCCGCCGCCACCGCAGCAGCACAGAACAGCGCTTGCAGATACGTCATGCTCGGTTATCTGGTGCGCGAGCTCGATTCCAACAGTCCCCTGGCCTGCAATAACCATCGAATCATCGTAGGGCTTTATCAGCGACAGTCTGCGTTCGGTCGCCACAGTTGAGCCAATCGTCTCGCGGCTTTCTTTGCCGCGGTGGTAGCGGATCACTTCGGCACCGAGAGCCTGTGTATTGGCTACTTTGTTCGACGGGGCATCATGTGGCATAACAATGGTGGCCGACGTTCCGAAAAGACGTGCGGCGAGGGCGACTCCTTGAGCGTGATTGCCAGATGAGTAGGCGAGAACCCCTCGCTCTCTGGCGTCGGCCGTGAGAGCGCTAATGGCACTGCACGCCCCTCGGAACTTAAAGCTACCGGTGACTTGCAATGGCTCTGCTTTGATCCAAAGTTTGCGCCCAGCAATCTCGTCAAGCCGCGGCGAATTCAGCAGTGGTGTCTTGACAATCAAATGCTTGATTCGCTGATGCGCAGCCTCAATATCCGAAAAATTTACTGTCATAATAGGGTCTTAAATTGATCCGGACGACATGATATGCCGAACTAACACTATTACACAGTGTGGGGCACGTTCAGTGTTGGATTATGTACAACACGACGGGGGGCGGCAGGAGGCCGGTTTTCGTGGTCGCTCAGATTGCGTCGTGCGCGCTATTTGTTTGGTCACAGGCGACGTCTATGCGGATGTGCGCCGTGATTTGTCCTATCTGCAGAAAAAGATGACCGGAGGCTTGTATCCGTCCATTGCCGACGGCGTGATGACGCCAGTTCATTATCTCTATCTCACCGGCAAGGGCTGGCGACTCGAGCTGACCAAAAACACCTATCTGCCTGATATTCCTCGTGATGGACGTTTTATTGCGGTCATACCGCGGCATGTGATGGCCGTTTGCAACGGCACGGTCTGGGATGCTTGGGATTCTCGCTTCAGCCGGAAAACAAAAAGTGGATACCCTCGGCTCTTAGGCTACTACTGCCCGCCAACCTAAGTGAATATTCATGGGAGGTTGCGGGACTACGCCTCTATCCAACGAATGATATAGTCCTGCAGATCCGATTCCCGCACATCAGTCTCGGAAACAACGCGCCCGCGAATACTCGTTGGATCTTTAAAGACAGAGGACGGGTGACCACTAATCAAGGGATGCCACTCTGGCAAATCTTTAGACTCAGAGCGTAGTCGATAAGCACACGTATTTGGCAACCATTTCATTTCTCGGTCCGTCATCGAAGCTACATCCATGCAGTCGGGTACTGTGCTAAAACGATTTTCATAGTCGCCGCAACGACCACTTTTGTTATTGAGCAGACGACAGGAGACGCGCGTATAGAACACCTCGTCTGTCTCGTCGTCTTGTAATTTGTGCAGACAACATTTGCCGCAGCCGTCACACAAAAGCTCCCATTCGTCACGGCTCAGTTGATCAAGCGGTGTCGAATTCCAGTAGTTAGGCGTATGCATTGCGCTCTATTCTTCCTTTGACAAATGTGCCAGCGCACCAGAATTTTTTTCCCAGTTTCGTCCATCAAATGGCTTGTCGTAAATGACCTCTACGGTATCCATGACTAAGCAGCGAGCATTGACGCTAACACCGTCGGGATTGGATCTCGGTATATAAAACGACTTAATACCGCAGTGGCTACAAAAGTAGTGTTTTGCTAAGTGGCTACCATAGGTATAAAGCGACAGCGCATCTTCACCTTCTACAATCCGGAAACGACCTTTAGGGACGAGCAGATGCTGATAGTGGGTGATGTCGCAGATGGAGCAATTGCAAGTGTGCGTATCAAGAACCGCCGGTGCCTCGACAGTCCATTGCACGGTGCCGCAGTGACAAGATCCCCGGTGGCTGACACGCTCTGCTGTCACCGCGGTCTGAATTTTTTCACCGCGGAGCCGAATTTGCTCAATCAGACCAGATGTATCCCACCGACCACCGCCATTTGCTTGCACATTGGCGTAATGATTATCGACCATTGCGGCTATTGGTAGATGAAGCCCTAACTCTTGGGCGACATCCAGTGCGAACCCGAGATCTTTGCGCATCCAATCTACGGCGAAGCCAAAATCGTAGTCTCGTGCCGCTATGCTCGTGGCTCGATTAGTCATTTGCCATGATTGTGCTGCGCCGCCCTGAATGGCACTTGTGACCTGAGCAATATCGAGTCCGGCACATTCGGCAAAATGAAAGGCCTCTGAGAGTCCGCCCAAGACACCCGCTATGCATAATTGATTGACCATTTTGGTTACTTGACCGGTGCCAACGGGACCCATGAGCTGGGTGTGTTTGGCGTAGGTACTGATAATAGGCTTCACGGTGTTGAACGTCTTTTCATCGCCACCCAGCATGATCGTAAGTACGCCATTCTCGGCACCGGCTTGTCCGCCCGAAACAGGCGCATCCATGAAACTGATTCCAAGGTCCTCGCAGGCGTTGCTAATATCTTCGGCGAGCGCTCTGGATGTAGTAGTGTGGTCTACCAGTATGGCGCCGGGAGTCATGGTGGATAAAACGCCTTCAGGTCCCGTTGTTACGGCGCGAACATCGCTATCATTGCCCACGCAAAGAAAAACGATATCTGCGTCGACGGCAGCTTCTGAGGGCGTGGGGGCCGACAAGCCATCGTATTGGGCAGTCCATGCGAAGGCTTTGTTTTCGGAGCGGTTGTAAACACAGACTTCGAGGCCGCTTTTCTTGAGGTGACCGGCCATGGGGTAACCCATTGCACCGAGGCCTATGAAGGCAACCTTATTGATCTGCAACATGACGCATGTCCTACTGTACTGGGTTTGACGGAATGACTTAGGGAGAGTTCACCATGAAAAATACAATAACGCGATGCCTGGTAGGGGCGTTGATAGCTTCTTTTGTGGGCGTGGTTGGGGCGCAGGAGCTGGGACCAGGTGCTCGACCCATTGGCGCTGACTGGTCGCGCAGTCCCGTAATGGCCGCAAACGGTATGGCTGCTACAGCACAGCCGCTGGCCTCAACCATCGCCGTAGACGTATTGCAAGCAGGTGGCTCCGCTGTGGATGCCGCGATTGCTGCGAATGCTGCATTGGGTTTAATGGAGCCGACCGGCAACGGTATTGGGGGGGACTTGTTTGCCATCGTTTGGGATCCACAAACCAGCCAGTTGCACGGTTACAACGGTTCGGGCCGATCGCCAGCAGGTCGCTCGCTCGAGACGTTACGCGCTGCCATCGCCAGCATGAAGGCAGAGGGTGCTATTCCGATGGATTATGTGGGTATTCCCTCACATGGCTCATTGTCGGTGACCGTGCCCGGGGCTGTGGATGGCTGGTTTGCGCTCCACGAGCGATGGGGCAGCTTGCCCATGGCAGAGGTACTTTCTGCACCTATTCAGTATGCGCGCGAGGGTTTTCCGGTGAGCCCGGTCATTGCCGCAAGCTTCGAAAGCAACCGCAAGCGGTTCCAAGCAGTATCGGGGATGATTGACGAGTTCGACAATGCTGAAAAAACCTATTTCCCTGGTAATACTGCCCCGCAAGCAGGCGAGCTGTTTCGCAATCCAGACTTGGGGAATACCCTCGCTGCGATTGCACAAGGGGGGCGCTCTGCATTTTACGAGGGTGACATAGCGCAGGCGATGTCGGCTTACTTTAAGTCGATTGGAGCCGATCTGACTCTGTCTGATTTATCTGCACATGAGGGTGAGTGGGTAGAGCCCAGAGGTGTAAATTATCACGGTTACACCCTCTACGAACTCCCACCTAATGGTCAGGGCTTCGCCGCGCTAATGATGCTGAATATCCTAAAGCAGACAGATGTGCGGCAATTTGAGCGAGGTTCGCCTGAGCTTTTCCATTACATGGTTGAGGCGAAGCGACTTGCATTTGAGGCGATGGCTGGAACGTTCGCAGATCCGGATTTTGCCGATATTCCGCTCGATGCGCTGCTCAGTGACGGCTTCGCAAAGCGCCAATTTGCACGCATACGAAAGGATGCTGTGATTGAGCCAAAATTTTTGGCAGTACCACTGGAGGGAGAGGGTGATACGACTTATCTGACGGTGGTAGATAAGAGTGGATTGATGGTATCTCTTATTCAGTCTAATTATCGTGGGATGGGAAGCGGGCTGGTTCCCAAAGGGCTTGGCTTCATGCTCCAAGATCGAGGTGAACTATTTTCACTTGAGGACGGGCACCCGAATGTCTATGCACCGGGTAAGAGGCCCTTTCATACCATCATTCCAGCCTTTTTACTGAAGGACGACGAACCGTTTATGAGTTTTGGTCTGATGGGCGGCGGCATGCAGCCACAGGGTCACGTACAGATTTTGGTCAATATCGCTGACTTTGGCATGAATCTGCAAGAGGCGGGCGATGCGGCACGTTTTCTTCACGATGGTGGGTCTAGCCCAGACGAGGGAATAGCATCTGATTACGGTACATTATTCGTTGAGCCGGGCGTGCCATTGTCAACAGTTGAAGCTTTGCGCGCCCGCGGGCATGTGGTGCAGGTCAATGATCAAGCCGGTATGTTTGGCGGCTACCAAGCCATAAGCCGGGATCCAAAAACCGGAGTCTTAACGGGTGCGACAGAAATGCGTAAAGACGGCACAGTGGTCGGTTACTGAGAAATGGTGACGGGTATGGCGTCGACACAAGAAGAGAGAGCCAATGAGGCTGTTACTGCACACAGGTCGATTGCTGTCGTAGTGGGTGGTAGTGGTGCCATAGCCAAGGCGCTTGTCCACAAGTGGTCGCAAGATCCCGACCTGACCGTCGTGAGTTTGAGTCGAACGAGCAGTGGGTTTTCAAAAGTACAGTCCGTTATCACCGACTACAGTGATGAGTCGTTAGCGAGCGCGGCTAGACACGTTGCTGCCATAGGCCTGCCGCTTTCACGGCTCGTTATTTGTAATGGCATACTATCTGACGACGCTATTCGTCCGGAACGTAAGGTGAGTGATCTGGATGTCGCTGCATTTGATACCGTTATGTCGGTGAATACGCTGCTACCGATGCGAGTTTTGGGCGCCTTTTGGAGGGTGATTCGTGACGCTGAAGATCCACGGATAGCGGTGCTGTCGGCTCGTGTGGGTAGTTTAGAGGACAATAAACTGGGCGGATGGTACAGCTACCGGGCCAGCAAAGCGGCGCTAAATATGATGCTTAAGTGCGCTGCAATAGAGGCTAGGCGGGTGAATAGCAGAGCAAAAATTATTGCTTATCACCCCGGTACCGTCGACTCTGCTTTATCACGCCCGTTCCAGCGATCGGTGCCGGATGGAAAACTATTCTCCCCAGATTACACCGCTGCGCAATTGATCGACATTTTAGATTCGGTTGTGGCAGACGGCGACCTATCCTATCTAGACTGGGCCGGTCAGCCGATACCTTGGTAAACCCCGTGATGTGTCTGCAGTACCCGTAATGTTAGTTGCGAATAAGACTAGTTGAGAAATTCGGCTCTAGACGCAGGGTTTGACTTAAACACCCCGCCCAAGGACGTTGTTCGCGTTGTTGAGTTCCCGTCTTTCACCCCTCGTGCCTTCACGCAATAGTGGGTTGCGGTCATGGTGACTGCCACATCGTCAGTACCGAGCAAGGTTTGCAGTGCAACCAGCACTTGCTGGGTCAGACGTTCCTGTACTTGCGGACGTTGGGCGAAGAAGCTTACCAATCGATTTATTTTGGATAGTCCAATGACTTTTTCATTAGGTATGTAGGCAACCCTGGCAAACCCATCGATCGTGACGAAATGGTGTTCGCAGGTGCTGGTGAGATCGATCTGGTCGACACAAACCATTTCTTCTACACCCATTTTGTTATCGATGACTGTTATTTTGGGGAATCGGCTGTAATCGAGACCCGAAAAAATCTCATCGACATACATTTTTGCGATGCGGTGCGGAGTCTCCTCCAAACTGTCATCGCTCAAGTCAAGCCCTAAGGTTTCCATGACGGTCGTGAAGGCGTCGCGAATACGATCGTAGCGTTGATCGCGATTTAGGTGATTGGCGATCATTGGTGTTTCCAGACCTTTGACCAATAATGCGCGCCTCACAGCCATCGCCTCATCTGATATCGCACTGGGAAGCGCGGTCGTTTTTGCAGAGTGTTGAACTTGATGCATGAGACGCTGTCCTTCAATAAGGTGTAAACTTATTACGCTGTTACCGCAGTCGTGGATGCCGCTGTCGGTGGGTGATTGATAAAAATAGGCCTGATGTAGCGGTTTTGTATAACTATTTGTTTGAGAGGTGGGTAAATAATGTTTGGCCGATTATATTGGATGTTGATCCTGGCGATTTTTGTGTCAAGTCCCGTTTTCGCAGACCGTAATGATCTTGCACTTCAGGAGTTTCGTGCAGCAGGTGCTGGATCCTACATCGACGCGTCTTATGGCTATGCGGTTTTTCCTAGTATCGGCAAGGTCGGTCTGATCATCGGCGGCGCGACGGGTAAGGGGCAGGTTTACCAAGAAGGTAAAGCTGTTGGTAGCGCGACAATGACTCAGGTGAGTCTCGGTTTCCAGTTTGGCGGGCAAGTTTACAAGCAAATCATCTTCTTTGAAGACGTACGTGCCATGCGCGAGTTTACGTCTGGTAATTTTGAATTTGGTGGCCAAATCGCTGCGGTTGCATTGAACTCAGGCGTGAGTGCGGAAGTGAGTACTGGCGGGGGTGGCCGAACGTCGGTTACCGCGGCCAACGGTGATATCACCGAAGTGGATAGCAGAGGTTTCGTGGACGGCATGGCGGTATTTACGCTATCGCAGGGTGGTTTTATGGTAGAAGTTTCCCTGGGCGGGCAGCGCTTCAGCTACGAACCGCTCTGACCCCCTGCTGGCTCCTCTTCGAATGTGATGTCGACGGTTGCAAGCCGAGCAACCAGGTGATCGCCTAGGGCAGATGCCGGTGTCCAAATACCCCCTTCGACTGCGAGATCATCGAAGGCCAGACTGAGCCCCGCTTCGGCCAGCATTCGTGACGTCGCTCCGTAGCCGGGGTCGCGTTTCCCCCGAACCACGATTCGTACGTCTTTTGTCAACTCAGTAGGGTGGTGCGCGTGCACGAAGAATTCGAAAAAACCCGTCTCGCGTTCGTGCAACGATGGGCCTTCTCCCGGTTGCGGGAGTCGCTTCGCGATGAATCTGCGCAACGGGCCGATCGCGAGTGCTGTCATGCCCGCGATCATGCCGGCCGAGAGTAAGAGCGCGGCCCGACGGCTTGGCATCAGTTGCGACTCGTTGTAAGAAAAGTCGGCACCATACAGCAGGCTGGCTAACGCATTTGAGCGCCTGACAACTTTTGAGTTAATTGCTGCCATTACAAAAGGACCGGTCCAACTGCCAAAGTTATCGTCCCAGCGCGCACTACGCTGGTCTGCACCGTCGCCGCCTGGATCTAGCTCAGGCGGATAGAGGGCGTAAGGATCATTTAGGGTTTTTCTTGCAACCGGATCTTCGACCGCTTGTTCAACTGCCAGCAACATACTCGCCACGGTGCCGCCACTCACCCCACCCTTGGATTCGCCCATTCGTCCGCTGACGTTTTGGGCATAAACGCCATGCTTTTCCATCATTGTCTTCTGCGCGACAAATACGCCGATGTCGGATGGAATACTGTCGAAACCACAACAATGAACTAGCCGCGCGCCTGACTCTTCTGCCATCGGACTGACGCGATCGAAAACCGATGCCATCCACTGAGGCTCACCCGTCAAGTCGCAGTAGTGAGTGCCTTCCATGGCACAGGCTTCGAGTAATGTTGTTCCATAGCGTGCGTACGGCCCAACTGTGCTAATGACAACGCGCGTGGATGCGGCAAGACGTGTCATTTCATCGGTATTGTCGCTATCCGCAACGAGTATCGGAAGATTGGGTGCCGACAAACCCTGCTTAATTTCGTCGAGTTTAGACTTGGAGCGCCCGGCGATCGCCCAGTTGATTTTATCGCCATAAGCCTCATGAAGGTAAGCTGCGACAAGAGCTCCGGTAAAACCCGTAGCACCGTAGACGACAATGTCAAAATCGCGCTGTGTATTCGTTTCCATAAACGCCTCCCAGAAGCTCATGTGCAAGTAAAAAAGAGAGTCTAGCAGGGTGACTAAAAATGCTCCCTTAAAATCGTCTCTGACTTAAGCGCTGTGTTATCCTTTCGCGACTCAAAAATGCTGGTACAACGGGGGCGTAGTGGGGGGTTCATCGAGAATTACGGTAACGGCAAAGCGCGCACTTGGCCCCGTTATCGTCGCGATAGTGACGGCGCTGATTGTCAGCGCTCTGGTTCGCACTGCGCCTGAGCCTGAGGTAGGTGAGGCTGTTACCAATCGCATTGGCGTTTACGTGGAGCGCGCAACCCGGACGGGCGCACGCGCAGAGGTCAGGGCGTTTGGTGAGGTACGTCCTCGTGTTCAAATCGACGTCGTCAGTGAGGTATCTGGACGCATCACGAGTGTGTCGCCGCGGTTTGTCGAGGGAGGAAGCCTGTCTGCTGGCGAGCCGCTGCTTACCATTGAAAATCGCGACTACGTTCTAGCAGTAGCCGAGGCAAAGGCGCGTTTAGCTGCGCGCCGATTGGAACTCGAACAAGCACGAGCTGATGCTGATGTGGCTGAAAGGCAGCTTGCTGGCGAGTCTAATGCATCCGGTTTGGCGTTGAAAAAGCCTCAGATTGCGCAGGCAGAGGCAGCGCTAAATGCGGCCGAGCTCTCAGTGCGGCGCGCACAATCAGAGCTTGCGCGAACTGAGATTTCCGTACCGTTTGATGCTCGCATCACCTCAACGATGGTCGATGAGGGACAGTACGTTGGGATGGGTAGAACAATAGCCTCCGTTTTTTCCACTGACATTGCTGAGGTCAGACTACCGCTCACGGATCTTGATATCGCTGCTTTGGGTGTGCCTATTGGGTTTGAAGCCGAGCCTGGGCAAGGCTTAGACGTGGTTTTGACTGCAAATGTTGCAGGTGCAATGCGCCGTTGGCAGGGTCGGCTACTGCGGTTAGACGCGTCTCTGGATCCACGAACGCGATCGACCTTCGGGACGGTCGAGGTAGTCGATCCGTTTAAGACGACTCAAGGGGACATGCCCATGGCGCCGGGCTTATTTGTTGCGGCTGATATTCAGGGTCGAGCCTTAGACGATGTGATTGCGATTCCCGCAGCGGGACTTCGCGCTGGCGGTCGTGTGTTCATAATGAACGACAAGGATGTGCTAGAAATACGGAGCGTCATCGTGGCTCACGCGACGTCTGAGGTCGCTTATTTGGTCAATGGTCTTAATGAAGGTGATCGTGTCATTGTCTCGCCCATCCGCAATCCGGTTCCCGGCATGGCGCTAGCCGCCATAGAGGACAGTGCGGATCCCGTACAACTGAGCGGAGACTGATATGACGGGACTCATAGCATGGTGGGTCAGAAACGCCGTCGCGGCTAATCTACTGATGGTGTTCATCTTGGTCTGCGGCCTTCTGGCATGGGCCGGTATTGAAAAGGAAGTCCAGCCAGTCGTTAAACTGCCCCTCGTTCAGGTTTCGCTGACATGGCCCGGTGCATCACCAAAAGAGATTGAGCAGCAAGTTATTCAGCGGGTAGAGGCCGCCATCAAAAACATTGACAACTTGCGACGCTACAACTCGGAGGCTAGCGAAGGATTTGGTCGCGTTACGCTCGAGGCCCTGCCGAGAGTCGACTTAACCGAATTTAAAGAGGATGTCCGAGACGCTATCGATGGGATAACGTCATTTCCCAGAGATCTTGAGCCCGCGCGTATCAGAACGATTGAGTGGAAAGAGACTATTCACTATCTCACCGTTCAGGGTGATATTGGTGAGCGGGCGCTGGGCCGACTGGCTGAGGAGCTTCGCGATGAGCTGATATCGCTGAGTCAGGTGAGTAATGTCCGAGTCGGTGGTATCCGCGATGAGGAAGTTACCATTGAAGTCTCGGAGGAGGCGCTGCAGCGATACCAGCTGAGCTTCGGCGAGTTGGCGGCTGCGGTCAGAGCCTCGTCAATCAATATTTCGTCGGGTGAGCTAAAAACGTCTACCGGAAATATTCAATTGCGCGCCGAGAACTTGGCTGATAATCAAACTGATTTTGAGAGCATTATCGTCCGCGAGTTACCCTCGGGTGCACAACTGACACTGGGTGATGTCGCCCGCATCAATGATGGCTTTGCTGACTATGATGTCAAAGCGTCGGCGAATGGTGTGCCGGCAGTTATGCTCGAGATAAAGCCATCGGATCGGCTCTTCATAACGAAGACGTCGAAGCAAGTGAACGACTGGATCGATACTAAGCAGTCTGAATTACCCGACGGTGT
>ERZ802822.287-NODE-287-length-36212-cov-11.474941_pt1 | contig 36212 bp, 41 predicted proteins | sample MGYA00345649_ERZ802822 | MGnify/ENA primary metagenome ERZ802822 (study PRJEB30503, sample SAMEA104212359) | marine metagenome | biome: Westerlies Biome; feature: [SRF] surface water layer (ENVO:00010504) within the epipelagic zone...; material: water...
TGCTTTAACTGCAACAACCTTAACTACGCCTCGAATACTATTCACGACAAGAGTTGCGAGCGCTTCTCCTTCAACGTCTTCAGCAATAATTAGAAGAGGTTTGCTTGCTTTAGCAACGCCTTCGAGTACAGGTAACATATCTTTAATGTTTGTTATTTTTTTGTCAAAAAGCAGGACATAAGGATCATCAAGTTCTGAAGCCATTGTTTGCTGATTAGTAGCAAAATAAGGTGATAGGTATCCTCGATCGAATTGCATACCTTCAACAACATCAAGTTCATTGTCTAAGGATTGGCCCTCTTCAACAGTTATAACTCCTTCTTTGCCCACTTTATCCATCGCTTCAGCTATGATAGAGCCAATGTCTTTATCAGAGTTAGCAGAGATTGTTCCAACTTGTTCTATTGCATTCTGATCAGTACAAGGCTTAGACATTTTCTGAAGACCTTCAACTGCAACAGAAACAGCTTTGTCTATTCCTCTTTTTAAATCCATTGGGTTCATCCCAGCAGCAACACACTTTAAGCCTTCTTTTAAGATTGCTTGAGCAACAACTGTTGCTGTTGTAGTTCCATCACCTGCTATATCAGAGGTTTGAGATGCAACTTCTTTTACCATTTGAGCGCCCATATTTTCGAATTTATCTTTGAGCTCAATTTCTTTTGCCACAGATACACCATCTTTTGTAACTGTTGGTGCTCCAAATGATTTGTCTAAAACAACATTTCTTCCTTTAGGCCCAAGTGTTGTCTTAACTGCATTAGCAAGAATATTTACACCATTTGCTAACTTTTTTCTGGCGTCATCACCAAATTTTACTTCTTTTGCTGTCATTTTTTTATCCTCAAATATTAATTAGTTATGATTGCAGTAATGTCGTCTTCTCTCATGACAAGCATTTCTTCACCATCAATAGTTATTTCTGTGCCTGAATATTTTCCAAAGAGGATTTGATCTCCTTCTTTCACATCTAAAGGTCTGATTTCACCGTTTTCTAGAATTTTCCCTTTACCTACAGCGACTATTTCACCTTTAACTGGTTTTTCAGTGGCACTATCTGGTATTACAATACCACCAGGTGATGTTTTTTCTTCTTCAGTTCTTCTCACAATTACACGATCATGTAATGGTCTTATGTTCATTGATTTACCTCGCTTTCAATTAATAGTTAGCACTCTAACCCTTCGACTGCTAATGATATGGACTTTGGTGAAAATTTCAAGGATTTAACTGAAAAATCTAGTCATCATCTCTATAGTTGCCATCAATTATATTACTCTCATTACGATTGGACCGGTCTGATTGGTGTTTGAAATTAAAATAATTTGACAGTTGCGGTCTCAAAAATGGCAATAATAATATTAAACCAATTAAATCTGTAAGATAGCCTGGAACAATAAGTAATACGCCGGCTAAAAAAGAATAAATACTTGATTCATACTGTTGGTACATATCTTGAATATTTGAAATACTCATCATACTAAAACTGATATTTTTTATTTTTGATTTGATTAAGTAATAGCCCAAGAATATAGTGAATATTATTGAAATAATTACATTGAAACTGCCAATATAAGAGCCTATCTCAATAAATATAATTAGTTCAATGATTGGTAATAACAGAAATATATATCCGGGTATTTTCATCTGTCTATTATATGTCAAAAAAATTGATTATCTAAACTTCTATAATTTATATCATAGTGTTTTAATTAGAACTGTGTAAATGCGCATATAAATGATAGAAGAATTGCATAACATTGAAAGCCCTGAAATAATAATGTTAACAATAATAGATGAGAAGAATACTTTAAAAAAATAATGAAGCTATTTATAAAACAAATATATTTTATCCTATTGGTAGTATGTTGTTCCCTTTTGACACTAAATCATGCTAGAAGTGAATTGCCCGTTAACCAAGCAGAATTTCTATCACCAGATGAAGCATTCAAAATAGATTATGAAATAGTTGATCAAAATCATGCCAAAATTAACTGGATAATTCATCCAGGATATTATTTGTATATGGGCATGTTTGAATTTGAGTCACTCGATACAAATAAAATTTCAAAAGTTGAAATGCCTGAAGGTAAAAAGAAACAGGACGAATTTTTTGGAGATGTGGATGTCTATTATTATTCAGCTGAAGCCGATGTTTATTTTGTGGATGATATTAAGGATTCAATAGAACTCAAAGTTAAGTACCAAGGATGTGCAGATGCTGGTTTATGTTACCCGCCAGTTTTTAAGACCATAACTGTAAAAAAAAAGACCTCATTAAATAGCTTTAGAAAAACATCTTTGTTTGAGAGTCAAAATGCCATGAGCGACTCTCTATTATCAAACTCTATTATTTACAACTCTATAATTTTTTTTCTAGCTGGACTTTTGCTAGCATTTACACCTTGTGTTCTTCCTATGGTTCCTATTTTAACTGGAATAATTGCTGGACAAGGAAATGTATCTCAAAAAAAATCACTTACTCTATCCATAATTTATGTATTTAGCATGTCCCTGACCTATGCTGTTGCAGGAATTATTGTTGCTATATCAGGAACCAATATACAAGCAAGTCTTCAAAATCCATATGTAATTGGATCTATATCTTTATTATTTTTTCTATTTGCTTTAGCAATGTTTAAGTTTTTTGATATACAGATGCCAAAATCTATTCAAACAGTTATGACCCAACTAAGTAATAAGCAAAAATCTGGAAGCTATGGAGATGTGGCTGTAATGGGTGTTCTGTCTGCACTGATAGTTGGGCCATGTGTAACTGCACCATTAATTGGAGCATTAATCTATATTGCTAGTACAGGAGATGTTATTGTTGGCGGAATTGCTTTGTTCTCGCTTGGCATAGGTATGGGAGCACCTCTTATTTTATTAGGTTCAACGACTACAAAGTTAATTTCAAAGATTGGGCCTTATTTACAACTGGTGAATTATTTTTTTGGCATTCTATTCTTAGTAGTATCCATTTGGTTACTCGAAAGAATACTATCAATAGAAGTAGCTGCTTACCTATGGGCCCTATCCTCGCTAATTTTAATTTCTATATTTATCAAGTCATTAAGTATAATTAAGAATGCAATATCTACCTCAATCGTTTTTATAAGTTCATTTTTCCTCTTGGTTTATTTTGGCCTACAAGTAAATGGTATTCATTCAAATTCTTACTATGATCCAATTAGTAGCTTTGTCGAAAAAGAGAGATTTGTTGAATTTATAACAGTTGAAACAACTAATGATTTAAAAACAGAAATAAATAATTCTAATAGACCTGTCATGATAGATTTATATGCTGATTGGTGTGTAGCTTGTAAAGAATTAGAAAAATATACTTTTAGTGATCCAAAAGTTAGTGCAATTCTAAACCAATTCAAACTTATAAAATTTGATATTACCAGAACTAATGAGGATCATTCTAAGTATTTACAGTCCATGCGTATTTTTGGGCCTCCGGCACTATTTTTTTATGACCTCAATGGTGAAGAAGTCGCAGAAGCAAGAGTTGTTGGCTTCATGGAAAGTACAGATTTCTTAAAAGTTTTGAAATTAGTAGAAAAGTAAAATAATACTTCTATTTTCATCAAACATCATATAAAATCAGCTAAAATCAACTAAATACTTCTAAAAATGAAAATACTAGTACTTAATGGACCTAATTTAAACCTACTTGGTACTAGAGAACCTGAAGTTTACGGTACTGATACACTAGAAGATATTCAAAAAAACCTACAATCAATAGCATCAAAAAAATCGGTATCTATAGAGTTTTATCAATCTAATTCTGAAAATGAACTTATTGACAGGTTGCATGAGGCAAAAAAAGATCTTGTTGATTATATTATAATAAATCCGGGTGCTTTCACTCATACAAGCATTGCGCTTAGAGATGCGTTTCTGGGAGTTGGGATACCTTTTATAGAAGTGCATATTTCCAATATTTACAGCAGAGAAGAATTTCGTAAAAAATCGTACTTATCGGATATAAGTAAAGGACTTATTACTGGCTTGGGTGTAGCTGGTTATGAATTTGCATTGTTATCAATATTACAAAGGGGTTAAATATGGATCTAAGAAAAATTAAGAAATTGATGGAGCTTCTAGAAGAAAGTGGTATTGCTGAAATAGAAGTTAAAGAAGGTGAAGAGTCTATTAAGCTCTCTAGAAATATTGGGAGTCCTGTTGCTCCAGTTCAACAGATGATGCAACAACCTATGATGCCTCAGCAACAGTCAGCTCAAATAACCTCGCAAGTAGAAGACAAGTCAGATGACTCAGCAAATAAAAATCGTAATACTGTAAACTCACCTATGGTAGGAACATTTTATGCATCAGCGTCACCGGAATCTAAGCCATTTGTAACTGAAGGCCAATCTGTCAAGAAAGGTGATACTTTATGTATTCTAGAAGCAATGAAAATGATGAATCAAGTTCAAGCTGAGTCAGATGGTAAAATATTGGAAATACTAGTTGATAATGCAGAACCAGTAGAATTTGATCAACCTTTGTTTGTAATCGAATGATCAACAAAGTATTGATTGCAAATAGGGGTGAAATAGCTCTAAGAGTACTTAGGGCATGTAAGAAGCTTGGTATTAAAACAGTAGCAGTTCATTCAACAGCGGATAGACAGTTAGCTCATGTAAAACTTGCAGACGAATCTGTATGTATTGGCGGCCCTAATCCACGAGAAAGCTACCTCAATATGCCATCTATTATAAGTGCAGCTGAACTAACTAATTCTGACGCTATTCATCCAGGCTATGGATTTTTATCTGAATCTGAAATGTTTGCAGAAATTATTGAAACCAATAAATTTAAGTTTATAGGGCCATCAAGTAAAGTGTTAAATAAGATGGGGGATAAAATTAAAGCTAAGAATGCAATGAAAGACTTTGGTGTTCCATGCATTCCAGGTTTTGATGGAGTTCTTCCTGAGCAGCCTGATAAAGCAATGCTTAAAAAAGTTAACGAAATTGGTTATCCGATAATGTTAAAAGCAATTCATGGTGGTGGCGGTAGAGGCATGATGGTCGTTGAAAAAGAATCTGACCTTGCTAGTAGTATGAATATTGTGCGAACAGAAGCTAAAAATGCTTTTGGTAATGGAGACTTATACTTTGAAAAATATTTTGATAATCCTAGGCATATTGAAATACAAATCATGAGCGATGAACATGGCAATGCAGTTCATTTTGGTGAAAGAGATTGCTCTATGCAAAGAAGGAATCAAAAAGTTATCGAAGAAACACAGGCATGTGGAATTTCACGTAGCGAAATTGATAAAATTGGATCTATATGTGCAGATGCATGTATAAAACTAGGTTATACAGGTGCAGGTACATTTGAATTTTTATATCAAGATGGTCATTTTAGCTTCATTGAGATGAACACAAGAATACAGGTTGAGCACCCTGTCACTGAACTAGTGACTAATACAGATTTAATTGCTGAGCAAATAAGAGTCGCATCAGGCGAAAGCTTAAGCATGGAACAAAAAGATATTGCCCTTAAGGGACATGCTATTGAATGCCGAATAAATGCTGAGGATCCTGTAACATTTATTCCATCTCCGGGTAAAATTGAAGCTTTTCACGCTCCAGGAGGGCCTGGCGTTAGAATAGATACTCATGTTTACAGTGGCTATTCAGTACCTCCATATTATGACTCTCTCTTAGCCAAGTTAATCACATATGATAAGACTAGAGAGCTTGCGATAGAAAAAATGTATCAAGCATTGAGTGAAACTGTAGTTCAAGGTGTTAAAACAAATATCGATTTACATAAAAAGTTATTAAGAACAGATTTCTTTTCATCTGGTAATTACTCCATAAATACACTTACAAAGTATATTAAAAATAAGTAATTTTTAGTTATTTGACCTTTATCAAAAGTACTATTGATTGTAATATATTCTATTCGGGGTAATCATTTTATTTAAATAGAATATGAAGAAAAAAAGAGTAACAAAAAATTTATCCAATAGTAGCCTGAGTACAGTTGTAAAAAAAGAAGCTAAATTATTTATAAAAAATATGAATGGTAATGGAAGCACTTCGAATATGCATAGTCTTTTTTTAAATGATACCGAAAGAACTTTAATAGATACCGTTCTTGAATTATGCAAAGGAAACGTAACAAAATCTGCTGACTTCCTTGGAATAAGCCGAGGTACACTAATCAAAAGAATTAAAGAGTATGACATAAAATAGGATGAACAAAATAGCTCTTATTAGTGTATCCGACAAGACAAACATAGATTTATTAGCATCCAAACTAGTTGAAAATGGCTACACAATTATATCAACAGGGGGTACTGCTAATTATCTACAAGAAAAGGGGATAAAAATAATCCCTATATCTAAATTTACAAAATTTGAGGAAATCCTTGGCGGTAGAGTAAAGACATTACACCCTATTATTCATGCAGGGATATTAGCTAAATCAAAAAAAGATCTTGATAAGCTTAAAAATAAAAAATATTCACTAATCGATATAGTTGTTGTTAATTTATATCCTTTTGAAAAAACAATTGCTAAAAAAACCTGCTCATTTAGTTTAGCCATCGAAAATATTGATATTGGCGGTCCTACATTATTGAGAGCATCCGCAAAAAATCATCAGAGAGTTACGGTTCTTACAGACCCATTAGATTATGATCAAGTATTAGATGAAATAGAAAATAAAGGTAATGTTCAACCCAAAACAAGACTAAGATTAGCTACTAAAGTTTACTCTCTGGTTTCAAAATATGACTCATTAATTGCAAGCTATCTAAATAAATTTTCAGAGAATAATAATGGTTTAATGGATGAAAACATATCGATAGATGCTAAAGAATTATCTAAACTTCGATATGGAGAAAACCCTCATCAAAAAGCTAAATTATACGAGATTATAAATCCTCATCTTACAAAATTTGTATACACGCAACTATCTGGCAAAGCTCTATCGTTTAATAATCTTGTTGATACTGAGAGCGCATTCTCGTGTGTAGAACAATTTGATATGCCATCATGTGTAATAGTTAAACATGCAAACCCATGCGGAGTAGCATCATCGAATTCACTTGAGGGTTCATACAATAATGCTTATAAAACTGATCCAACTTCAGCTTTTGGCGGTATAATAACTTTCAATAAAAAAGTTAATCATCAACTTATTTCCAAAATATTAGAAAAACAATTTGTTGAAGTAATTGCCGCTCCAGGATTCGACAAAGAAACAATGAATGTTATACAGAAGAAACCTAAAGTCAGGCTTCTCAAAATCAAACTAAAGAAAAAGAAAGATGTTGTTTATGAAACAAAACTTTTAAGAGATAAGCTGCTTGTACAAGAAAAAGATAATAAGTATATTACATCAAAAGATCTTACTACGGTAACCACAAAAAAACCTACTGCTAAACAAATTGAGGATATGATATTTGCTTTTAAAATATCTAGATATGTAAAATCAAATTCTATAGTTATAGTAAAAAATAATAGGACACTAGCTATAGGCGCGGGTCAGATGAGTAGAATTGATTCAACAAATATTGCTTATAATAAAGCTAAGAAAGAAAAAATCTCTTTAGGAGGTTCTGTAATGGCATCTGAAGCTTTTTTTCCTTTTAGAGATAACGTTGACCTTGCAAAAAAGTTAGGGGTATCAGCAATTATTCAACCAGGCGGCTCAATAAACGATGAAAAAATAATTAAAGTTGCTAATCAACATAAATTGTCTATGTGCTTTTCTCATACAAGAGTGTTTAAACACTGATATGGGACTAAAGATTTTAATATTAGGATCTGGTGGAAGAGAACATGCAATATCATGGATAATTTCTAAGTCTAAAAGAGAAATTGAAAAAATATATGTTATGCCTGGAAATGCAGGAACATTATCTGAAAAAAATGTTTTCAACATAGAGTGTGATATCAATAATCATCAAGCTGTGTTGAATTTTGCTCTTGAGAATAATATTGACTTAACAATAGTAGGACCAGAAGTGCCATTGGTTGAAGGCATAAGTGACTTATTTGAAGAAAATAATCTCAATATTTTTGGTCCTAAAAAATATTTTGCACAATTAGAAGGATCGAAAGTATTCTCAAAGAATTTTATGGATTCTAATAATCTTCCTACAGCAAGCTATAAGGAATTTAATGATTCTAAAAAAGCAAAAGGTTATTTAAATGATAAAAAAATGCCAATTGTGATTAAATATGATGGTCTAGCAGCTGGAAAAGGTGTAGATATTTGTGAAACGATTGATGCTGCAAAAAATTCTATTGATAACTTACTTAAACCAGAAGAAAAAATTATAATTGAAGACTTTATAAAAGGTATAGAACTCTCAGCCATATATATTTGTAATCCTAATGCTAATAAAAAAAATATTGGACTAACTTGGATAAAAGATTACAAATCAAGGGATGAATATAATTCAGGCCCTAATACAGGTGGAATGGGTGCGGTCACTCACCCCTTTTGCGCTTATAAAAAAAATGATATCTACTCTTTAAATGTTGAAATAGAGAAAATACTTATAAAGACTATAGTTGCTATCAATAATGGATCAGGTACTACTAGTAGATATAATGGTTTCATGTACCTAGGATTAATGATATCAACTCATGATGATAAACCATATCTACTTGAATATAACTGTAGAATGGGTGATCCAGAAACACAAAATATCCTTATGTATCTTGATAAAAACGAAGTTGATTTCCTTGACCTTATAGGATTTGACAACTCACAATATCCTGATAACTTCAACTTATCATTTATAGATAATAAAAAATACTCAGGTTATTGTTGTACTATAGTTTTAGCAGCTACAGGTTATCCAGAAAAACCAATAAAGGATTTTTATATTGATTTATCCCAATTAGAGGAAAATGAATTTGTTAAAGTATTTCATGCTGGAACGCAAATCAATAATGGTTCGTTAAAGGTTACGGGTGGAAGGATACTTTCCGTTAATACGTATGGAGAGGACAAACAAAGTGCTATTGATACAGCATATGAGAGTATATCTAAAATTAAGGCTTATACTGATTCAGATTTGAAAAATGAAGATGATTCCTTAGTATTTTTCAGAAGTGATATTGGTTCGTAATTATTTAATCTGACACTTATCACAAAAATAAGATGCTCTACCAGATATTTTAATGTTAGTTACTTTATTATTTTTATGAATGGGACATTTATCTTTCTGGTATATCAGTAATTCTTGTGTAAAGTATCCAGGTTTCCCCTCAGCGTTAACATAATCTTTGATAGTTGTTCCGCCCATTTTAATTGCTTTTGATAAAATACTTTTTATACTTCTAACTAATTTTTTGCACTTCAAAAGTGTCAATTTATTTGTTCTCATAGCAGGATGAATCTTGGATAAAAATAGTGCCTCTGCTGCATAAATATTCCCTACTCCAACTACTATTTTTTGGTTCATTATAAATTCTTTAATTGTACAAGATCTTTTTTTTGACAATTCATATAAGTATTCTGTATTAAAGTCACTAGATAAAGGCTCTACGCCTAAATTTTTTATCAAAAACATTTTATTAAAGTCATTAGATATATGTATGGATCCAAATTTCCTAACATCATTAAATATAAAAATAAAATCACTAAAATATATTAATAAATGATCATGTTTATGTTTTTCATAATCCTCTATCTTTTTGAATGAGATAATCCCGGTCATGCCTAAATGAATTATTAATATTTCTTTTTGTGACTTAAATTTAAATATCAGATATTTGCCTCTTCTTGATACACTTCTGATGGTTTTGTCCTCTAAGTATTTAACTTTTCTGGTCTCTATGGGCCATCTAAGTTTTGGATTTATTACCTTAGTTTTTTTAATTTTTTTATTTTCAACCCTACTCTTAACAAGGGTCATAATTGTTTCAACTTCAGGTAATTCAGGCATAATAATTGGACATAATGTATTTTCTTGTTAAGATAATAACCTACTGGAAACTAATATGCTCGAAACATTCATAAACGGACTTATACCACTCAGCTTAATAGAATATGCCATATATACATTGGTTGTTACTCATATAACAATTGTAGCAATAACACTCTATCTTCATAGAGGGGTTTGCCACTCGGCTATAGAGATTCATCCTATTCTCTCGCATTTCTTTAGGTTCTGGTTGTGGTTGACTACATCCATGAGAACAGCTGATTGGGTTGCAATACACAGAAAGCATCATGCAAAAGTTGAAACTGAAGACGATCCGCATAGTCCAACATTCTATGGTATCAACAAGGTAATTCTTCAAGGAGCAGATCTCTACCACAAAGAGAAAAATAACAAAGAAACTATAGAAAAATATTCTCAGAACTGTCCTACAGATTGGGTAGAGGAAAAGATTTATACTGGCAGAAATAATCTAGGCATATTATTACTATTCATTATTAACATTGCATTATTCGGAACAGTTGGAATAATAATTTGGGCTATACAAATGATGTGGACTCCAATATTTGCAGCAGGCGGTATAAACGGTGCAGGACACTATTGGGGTTATCGAAATTATAATACTAATGATGATTCAACAAACATGTCTCCAATAGGAATTATTATTGGAGGTGAAGAACTGCATAACAATCATCATGCATATCCAACAGCAGCAAAATTTTCATTAAGACCATGGGAATTTGATATAGGGTGGATGTACATTAAAATATTTGGGATCTTTGGCTTATGTAAAGTTAAAAGAGTTGCTCCAAAACCAGTAATTCAAGAAAAAGAAAATACAGATGCTAAAACTATTACGCAGTCTTTATTACAATCCAAACTAGCTGTAATTACAGATTTTACACAAAGAGTGCTTAAACCAGCTTATCAAGAAGAGAAATTTAAACTTTCATTTAAACTGCTTGCAGATCATCCACAAAGGTTAAATGAAAGCCAAGAGAATAAGCTAAACGCATTACTTAAAAATGACTCTACACTCAATACAGTTTACAAACTCAAAAATAAACTTCATGAAATATTACACTCTAGACAAACTAAGCATGATAAGTTCATTGAAACATTAAACAGTTGGTCCAGTGAAGCTAAAAGCCATGGTATAGGGGCATTGGATGACTTTCTGATAAGACTTAGAAGTTATAAAGTTATTTAATTTTCTTTTCTGTATAAGTAACGTACTTTCTAACAACAGGATCAAATTTTTTAATTTCCATCTTATCAGGCATAGTTTTCTTATTTTTAGTTGTGGTATAAAAATGGCCTGTGCCAGCAGATGATACTAGTTTGATTTTTTCTCTCATTACTTAAGTCCGTATTTTACTAAAGCAGAATCTAATCCAAGCTTGTTGACTATTCTTAGTCCCTTATTTGATAGAGTAAGTTTAATAAACTTATTTTGTTTTTCTGACCACAGTCTGTGAGAGTGTAAATTTGGCTCAAATGTGCGCCTTGTACGGTTCTTTGCATGGGAAACATTGTTCCCTACCATTACTCTCTTTTTTGTTATATCGCAAATTTTAGACATGATTTTGTAACTCAATAATGATATCAGAAACCTAATCAGATACAATACTGTTTATTATATAAATGAGAGAGAAAATATGGATATTGTGTTTATTAAAGAACTTTGTATTGAGACTGTCATAGGGATCTATGACTGGGAACGTAAAATTAAGCAATTTGTATGCATAGACCTAGAATTAGGTACAGATATTAGTGATGCATCAAATAGTGATGTAATAAATGATACTGTCGACTATAAGGCGGTCTCCAAGGAGTTAAAGTCATTTATAGGAGATAGTAAATTTCAACTAATAGAAGCTTTAGCGGAAGAATCTGTAAAGCTTATATTTAAAAACTTTAATGTAACTTATATAAGAGGAAGGTTTAGTAAACCAGGAGCTGTTACTGGCTCTAAAGAAGTTGGAGTTATAATTGAGCGCTATAGAAAAAAATCATAAAGTCTACGTTGGTATTGGAAGTAATATCAATCAGGGAATACATATAAGAGCTTGCATAAAAGCGTTAAATAATGAATTTACGAATTTAGAACTTTCCCCTACATATGAGTCTTCATCAATGGGATTTGATGGGCCAAATTTTTATAATTTGGTTGCAGTATTTAAGACTGAATATGATGTTATTAAATTAAAAAAAATACTCAATGCTATTGAAAGAGAAAATGGGAGATCTTTAGGAGAAGTAAAATTCAGTTCAAGGACATTAGATATAGATATATTGTATTACGATAATCTAGTTGATATTGATAAAAACATACCAAGGTCAGAAATTGTTAAATTTGATTTTGTTTTGCGACCACTTTATGACTTATCTCCTGCGCATGTACATCCGATTACTCAAAAGACTCATCACACCATGATTAATAATACAACTTACGAAAAAATGATTATTAATCAAATTGATATTAATTATGAATGTTAAATACCTTGTGTCATATCTTGGTCTTTTACCATTTCTATGTCTTATTATTGATGGATACTACCTTAAAATATTAGATGTTAACTTTATATGGGATCTGTCCTTGTTGATGAGTTGTATTATATTTACATTTATTGGCGCATATAATTGGAACTTTGTAATAGACCGTCCATGGCTTGAATTCTATGGATTTATGCCTAGTTTAATATCAATGGTAATTCTTACATTAAGTCTTTTAGGAATCAGTAAAATAATCTTATTAATGGTAGTGATAGTATTTTTGGTCACTCAACTATTTTTTGATTTAATTTTATCTTTGAAGGATATATTTCCAATGAGGTATTTTATGACACTTAGGATTCCGGTCACTAGCGGGTTAACAATTAGTCTTTTTTTGATTTCATTAATATCATAATATTACATATTCAAACGTCTACCACCATCCACATTAATATTTTGCCCGGTGATATAAGGACTCTGCTCAAGAAGAAAATATATGGTCTTTGCGATATCAGCAGGTTCACCAACTGATTTCATTGGTATTTTGCTTAAGATATCGAGCTTCTTCTTATTACTGGATTCGTTTTCTGGCCACATGATAGCCCCCGGAGACACTCCATTAACTCGTATTTGAGGGGCTAAATCTTTTGCAAGAGTCCTTGTTAGTGCCAAAAGACCTGCTTTACTTACATTGTATATAATATGATCTTTTAATGGTGGCTCCACATGTATATCAATAATGTTGATTATTACGCCACGCCTTTTTTTAAGTTCATTATAAAAATACTTAGATAAAAACAATGGTGTCTTGATGTTTGTATCAATTGTATCCAACCAAGCTTTATCTGTTACTTCATTTATTTTAGTTGGGTAGAACTTAGAAGCATTATTTATTAGGTAATCTAGTCTGCCAAAAAGTCTAATGATATCTGTAGTAGTTTTTTTATAGTTAATATTTGAATTAAATTTAGCTTTATAAATATGACAAGACCCTTTTCTTTTAAGGTTAAGCTCTTTTTTAAGAGCATTTGCAGCTACAGATGATTTACTATAAGTAATTACAATATTAATTCCTTTTGAATGCAAGTAATTAGCTGTTTCCGCACCTATTCTCCTTGCTCCTCCAGTTATTAATGCAACTTTATTCATTAATATATAATTACACAATCTAAAAATAATTTATACTTCTACTATAAAATAATGTTTCACGCTATCTATAAAAAAAATGTCTCAGTCGAAACTTGAAATCTTACTTAAAAGGAAAAAAGAAATTAGTTTTTCTGATTATATGGAATTTATATTATTTGATAAAGAATATGGTTTATATGAGAACCATGAAATATTAGGGGAAAAAGGACACTTTATTACATCTCCTTTAGTATCAAAACATTTTTCTCACTGTATAGCTAAACATTATATAAAAGAATCAACTTTTGATACCATTGTCGAATTAGGTGGGGGCGATGCAAGTTTAGCTTGTGACTTACTGTTCTACCTAAAAGATAAAAAAGAATTGCCTAATAAATATATTTTCTTTGAGAAATCTGATTATTTAATAAAAAAACAGAAATCCATTATAAGTGAAAAGTCTATTAGTAAATTGGTAGATATTTCCTGGGTATCAGATCTTAAAGATTTACCAAATGAGGCATTTATTATCTCAAATGAATTATTTGATTGCATACCAACTGATATTATAATGCATGTTCCTGGAGGTTATCAGAAAGCTTATATCAATGATGATTATAAATTAGATTGGAAAAAACTTAATATTAAGTATGATTCAGCTTTTACAGATTTAAGTTTACCAAAAAATCTTCCCAATAACTATATATTTGAATATAGCTATGCACAGAGGGATATTATTAATGAAATTTCAGGAGTTCTACACAGAGCGTGTTTTTTAATATTTGACTATGGCTACACATCATCAGAACTTTACTTAAAAGATAGATCATTAGGAACAATCACATGTATTAAAAATCATGTAACAGATTTTAATCCTCTATCTGACGTTGGAACGAAAGATGTCAGTGCTTTTGTAAACTTTACTTACCTGAAAAATATCTTTAGCAAAAATAATTGGGAAATAGTAGCTTTTATGAATCAAGCTAACTACTTGATTAATTTTAATATCCTAAATGACATTAATGTAAATGATATTGATGAGTTAAATGCTGTTAAAAAATTGATCATGCCTAATCATATGGGTGAACTGTTTAAAGTTCTTATTATAAAGAAAAATATCAATGAAACAGATAAAAATTACTTCATGAAAAATGACATAATAAAATTATAATGGATATCTTAAACATTATAATTTTATCTATAATTCAAGGAGTAACTGAATTCCTGCCTATTTCTAGCAGTTCACACTTAATCTTGCTTCCCATGTTTACTGAATTTCCAGATCAGGGAATTATGTTTGATGTTGCTCTACATACAGGCTCACTCTTTGCGATATTAATTTATTATAGAAATGAAATTAAAAATATCTTCCAATTTACTGATAATGGTAAGAGTTATACTCGTTTAATTATTATAGGCTCTATACCTCTTCCTATTGCTGGGTTACTTTTAATTGATCTAATTTCGCTAAACCTAAGAAGTATTGAAGTAATTTCTGTAATGACAATAACTTTTGCTTTATTACTTTTATATGCTGATAACCATAATAAACCCTCTAAGCTGATTACTAATATCTCAACCAAAATTATTTTAATTATCGGACTATTTCAAATATTGGCACTCGTCCCAGGGGTATCAAGATCTGGAATTGTAATTACTGCAGCATTGTTACTAAATTATAATAGAAATGATGCAATAAAAATTGCATTCCTATTATCAATTCCAGCAATTTTTATGGCAAGCTCTTATAACTTATTGCAATTATCTTCAATGGGTAGTGTATCTATATTAAGTGATCATTTACTAGGCATGGCCCTCTCGCTAATAGTTTCATACCTCACAATTTACTTTTTTATTAGAACGATAAACAGAATAAGTTTTGCGCCTTATATTATCTATAGAATGATGTTAGGTACTTTGCTTTTAATTATCTAAATACTCAGATATATGCTTATTTGAGATATCTAAGTGGGCGTTTTGGATGAGCTTCTGAATTTCTTTTCCAGGTTTTTCCATGTCAGAATTATCTAGCTTGTATAATCGAATTTTGTTTATGAGTTCTTTAAAAAATTCTATGAAATCATATTCGTCAGAGATAATCTCAAAGAAATTATTTAATCTATCAGTTTTCCTGATATCAAGTTTTTTAATTATCGCAATCAATTCATCTGCATTATTATACCTAGGGCTATATTCTTTAACTCTATCTTTACAATTATTTAGTAAAAGTGCTAAATCTCGATATTCATTAGGTACCTTAAGTTTTTTACAAAAAACATCAATATCCTTTATCGCAGTATGAATGAAATATGAAAGATTATTTAACTTATTTTGATTCTTGTTGATACAGCTTGTCCCTTTTATGAAACCTGGGAAAATATTGTCTACATCTAACTTTTCTATATTCGTCAAAAATTGGAATGGATCTGACACCTTATAAAGTTCAAGCCAAATTCTTTCACCAGTTAAATAGTTTAATTCTCCACTTTCTTTTATATCATTTATTTTAATAAGAGTTTCCTTCGTGATTTCAAAATTATCTAAATCAGATTTAAATCGAGCTATTCTTAATACTCTTAAAGGATCTTCAGAAAAGGCGTCAGATACATGCCTGAGTTTTTTTTCTAGAATATCTTTCTGCCCACCGAATGGATCGATTAAATTACCAGAATCATCTTGTGCAATAGCATTAATTGTTAAATCTCTTCTTTCTAGGTCTTCTTCTAACGAAACATTGCTATTGGCATCAAAGTTAAATCCAGTATACCCATGACCTGATTTTCTCTCTGTTCGTGCAAGAGCATACTCTTCTCCTGATTTAGGGTGAATAAATACTGGAAAATCCTTACCGACTTGTTTAAATCCTTTGGCAATCATTTCATCGGGGGATGACCCTACAACAACCCAGTCTTTCTCTTTTGGCTCTTTTCCAAGGAGTTGATCTCTAACGGCGCCACCTACTAGATAAATCTTCATCATCTTCCTGAGTCTTTTCTATATCTGTCAAGCTTAGTTGCCTTATTGTCTAAGTATGGAGGTACAAATTCCTCAATTGAAGAAGTGCCTTTTAGTCCCCCTGTTGATATGTTATCTACTTGTAAAGATTTAAAGTTGTCTAATGTAAAAATATTTCCTGGAAGATACGTGAAAGCAAAAGCTTGTAGTTTTGACAAGCTATAATTTAGTGGAATAATTAATCTTTTAATTTTCATAGTAGATAAAATAAAATTTATTAATTCAATAAACTTATAGTCTTTAGGGCCAGTAACGTTCTGTATCGTATTGTCGTATTTATCGGTCAGAGATGCTTCTTTAATAAATCCTGTCAAATCTTTAACATAAATAGGTGAAAACATAGAATTAGGACATGCTAAAGGAAAAACAGGTAATAGTTTTAATAAACTCTTAAATCTATTAAAGAAACTATCTTTTTCACCAAATACTATAGATGGCCTAAAAATTACCGTTTTAAAAGATGTCGATGACATGCTTGATATGTATTTATCAGCCTTACCTTTTGATTGCAAATATTTACTTAATCCACTTTCATCTGCATTAAGTGCACTCAGTTGAATAAATTTTTTTACTGAAGATTCTTTAGATTTATTTATAATTTTTCTAACAAAATCAAAATGTATATCGTCAAAAGATTGCTTTCTGGATTCATTAAGAATACCCACTGTATTTATAACAATATCTGATTCATTAACATGCATTGAATATGATGATACATTTGATGGTTCATACAAGTGAATTTGTATATTTTTTATTACCTTAAGGTGATTACAAGCCTGTGTGTTACGAGTAAGTAGTCGAATCTCTTTAAAAGATTTAGATAATTTATATACTATTTCAGATGCTATAAAACCTGACCCACCAAAAATAGTAAGTATATTTCCCTGCATTATTTAATACAAAATGGTTGAATATCCCAATTATTATTTTCAATTATTATCTGCATATAACACGGGCCTCCATCGTTATTTCTAGTATGCCCTGCTGCACCTGGATTTACTATCCATGGATTAGATGTTTTATCACAAACTTGATTATGTGTATGACCATATATTATTAATTTTGATTCAGGATAAGCAAATCTTAAATCATCATGTGATGGATGATGACCAAACCGATCACCGTGTTCTACAGTTACAATATCATCACCTACATTAAATTGTTCTACTTTACTAAGTTTTGAGATAATTTCTTTATCCTCTGGATCTGAGAATCTTTCAGGAAGATCATTATTTCCAGCAACTGCAACAACATTATCTGAATAGGATTCAAGCTGTTTGAGTATATTTGTATTCATAATATCACCAGCATGAATGATCATATCTGAATTTTTTAAATGAGGGACTATATTCTCATCGATAATTCCATGAGTATCTGAAATTACCGTAATTTTCATAATATCTGACATCAGATATTAGAAAATAGTACAGCCATATATTTTTACATCTTCATCTTGCATGCCTAATACTAGTCTACCCAAGTACTCACCTGGAACAGATTCGCTGACTTGTTTGAATAGGACTGTTACATACTCATCTCTTTTTAAACAACCTAATGCGCTATATTCAGGTGCTAGCTTTGCTAAGATGGGGCTATTAGCCCATTGCTTGCCGAGAGTAACTTCATCTGCTCCCATAAGCATTTTTTTTGAAAAGTTTTTTGTAAACCCGCCGTAGTCTTTATTGTTAGAAGTCCTAATCAAGTCTTCCCACAACGGGTTTGCAATATCGATAATTTCTTGATCTGATAGCTCTAATAGCTTAGCCATTATCTACCTCAAGAAACTTTTTCTTTCTCTTCGTCCACGATGTGGTAAAGAGGTGCTTTTTCACATGTGAATTTTCCTGTTTTCGGATCTCTTCTTGAGACTGTTAGGCAGTGCCAATTATCGTCATCCAGTTTTAGGAAGTCGCCACGATAATAATATCCAGGCCAACGAGTTTCTTCACGGAACAGTGTATGCTCACAAACACATTGTGATACTAATGTTCTATGTTTTAATTCCCATGCTCTCATTAACTGGTGATAGTCTTCAGCACCAATTTTTTCAAGATCTTCAGTAAGTGTATCTAATAACTGAAGTCCTCGTTTAAGCATGTTCCCGTTAGTCATATAGTTAGTTCCAATGCCGCCAGCATAATCATCCATTATTTTTTGAAGACGTTGAAGGCCTTGTATTGGAAGAAGATAATCAGGTGATACTGTACCGCCAGTAATCGCATTATTACCAACCGTGTAGTTTTCTAGAGGTTGATATACTTCCTCTTTATATTTTTCAATTTGACTATCTGAAACTCTGATACCAACAGCTTTTTGGTCTTGTATATATTTAACCGCTGCTTTGGCACACAATCTACCCTCTGTGAATGAACCTGATGAGAAAGCATGAGCTGTTCCACCCGCGGCATCACCTGCTGCGAATAGTCCATCTACGGTCATCATACGGTTGTAACCCCAGAAATATTCTGGTGGAGATAGATCTTCAGGACCACTACACCAAGCTCCTGAACATGTAGCATGAGAGCCCATAACATATGGCTCTGATGTTGTTAGTTCTGGGTTTTGATATTTTGGATCAATGTCTTGAGCTGCCCAAACTACGGCTTGACCAACAGTCATTCCCAAGAAATTTTCCCAACCTATTTCCTCAAGGTGAGGATCCTGGAATGCTTCCATTGTTACCATGTGAATTGGTCCGCCACCAGCCATTGTCTCTTGAATAAATGCATGGTTTCTTAGACATGTTGGGGTTGGAACATGATCAAGATAATCGCCCACAATCGCTTTTGTATTGTCGTACCATTTCTTCTCATAGTTTTCACCAGCAGCATTTTGCGTATAGGTTTTTAAATGAAGAAAGTAAGCACCTACTGGTCCATAACCATCTTTGAATCGAGTCAACACAATTCTATTTTCCATTTGTGTCATCTTAGCGCCAACAGCTATAGGTAAAGCATAAGCTGAACCGTTACTCCATGGTGCGTACCATGTACGACCCATACCTTCACCAACAGATCTTGGTTTGAAAATATGAGATGCTCCGCCTGCAGCACATACTACAGCTTTAGCTCTAAATACATGAAATTCGCCAGTACGCATATTAAAACCACATGCTCCGCCAATTCTATTTTCTTTAGCTTCATCCATTAATAAATGAGTCACCATTACCCTATTATAGATTTTATCTGCAGATTTCTTAGCAGCTTCAGCTACTATAGGCTTATAACTCTCACCGTGAATCATAATTTGCCATTTTCCTTCTCTTTGATAACGACCTGTTTCTTTGTTTCTCATAAGTGGTAATCCCCACTCTTCAAACATATGAACAGCTGAGTCAACGTGACGTGCCATATCGTAAGCTAAGTCCTCACGAACCATACCCATTAAGTCATTTCTTGCATATCTAACATGGTCTTCAGGAGCATTTTCACCCCATTGCATGCCCATGTAACAGTTAATAGCATATAGGCCTTGAGCTACAGCTCCACTACGATCAATGTTAGCTTTTTCAGCAACAATGATTTTCATGTCTTTACCCCAATATCTTGCTTCGAAAGCCGCGCCAGTACCAGCCATGCCTCCACCTACAACAAGAACGTCACAATCTTCATAGTGTGTTTTTCTAGTCATTAGTAGTAAACTCCTTGTTTTAGTTTGCCAATTTTTTGCATTTCAGGTAAACCATCTTGCGCTGTAGCAATTTCACCAGTTTTTAAATACTTTGGCTCATTATATAAAAGCTCACCATCATATATGTCTTTACTTGGAGATGGTTCAGCTGCTAATTCAGGGATATATTCTCCCCATGGTTTAGTTGTAATAGGTGAGCAGAAGTTTTTTTCTGTTCCATTTCTGAATTTAATCTTCCATGAAATAGTACCTTTTTCTTCTTCTCTTAAAGCCCTAACACTGTGACCTAATGGTGAAAAATCTGCGTATCCACGTGCATCAATTGCGTTTTGATCGCAAGCTTTGACACATGAGTAACATTCCCAACACATATTTGGTTCAATATTAACAGCACGTCTTAGTGTTTTATCAATGTGCATAATGTCGGATGGGCAGATATCTACACACATACCGCAACCGTCACATCTGGTCATATATACAAAAGTTGACATAATCTTATCTCCTTATTTCCTTATAGTTATTAATAGTTTTTTGGTGACTCGCGTCTAATTCCCAACCCAAATTCTTTTGGCTTATCTGCTGGCATAGGTAAGTTACTATTTGAGCCATCAGCTGCCGCTAAATGTTTTTGTATTGCTGCTCCAGGTTTGTAAAACATATGAGCAAATTTTGACCAATACACACCCCCAAACAAGACTATGTTTGAAAGGATAAATAATATTAAAAATAGACCACTTAAGGCAGAACCAGATCCTTGAGTTATTGACCATAATAATGCTGTTGATTGCGATGCTAATAATGCTAAAACAAATAAGTCAGCGAATATTACGTGGTACCAAGGGTGTCCTTCTGCTGATACGTTTACTCTAATTGAAAACCAAAACCAAAATCCACCAACACATGTCATGAGAGCACCGAAATGCCAGAGCATTGGTAACATTGCAGGTGCAGTTGATGATGGCGTTGAGTAACTAAAAATCAACATAGCTGATGTTACCCAGAAAATTATTGTGCCATACATTCCTAGAAGATGCGCTGCACGACGCTGAAATGTACAAAATTCAGATGATGTCATTATATCTGAAGCAACTGTTTTAGTAATGATTGAAATCTTTTCTCCAGATGAAAGTTCTTTTGTTGCTGATTTTTTTGCTTTTTGCGCGTTTGCAAAAAAGTATTTAACATTCTTTTTGTGCATCATATCTAGCACAACTCCACCTATTACTAATAGAACCATGGCTATTAGAAAGGCTTGCATTGCTAAAGATGGTATTATTGCACCCAAATCTGAAAATGGATTGTAAGCTAGCATGTTTTCTCCCTATTCTTAATAAAATCTAGTATTTGTGATACTACCCGATGAATATTATAGCCAAAATTAAGAATATTAGGAATTAATTATTTACTTAATTTTACTTATTTCATCACCCTAATTTTTAGGGTTTTTCTAGCCAATCTTCTGATAATAAGCCATCAGAATCTCTGCTACCTCTTTTCTTGCAAATTCTGGGGGTAATTCTTGTCCTTCAGCAAGCATTTCCCTAACTTTTGTACCGGACAGCAAGACAAAATCATCTTTTGTATGATCTTTAGCATCTCTCATCATAACTACTTCATTAAGTTTTTTAGAGTAAGCAGTGTGATCAGCCTTAAATATTTCAATCTTAAGTGAATTTTTGACTACATCTTGATCAAATATATCTTGAGCCCCAAATGGCTCATAATAATCACCAACGCCTGCATGATCTCTTCCAACAATTAAATGAGTACAGCCAGCATTTTGTCTAAATACAGCATGCAACAATGCTTCTCTCGGGCCTGCATACATCATATCAAAACCAAAACCAGATATAATTGCTGTATTCTCAGGAAAATAGATTTCAACCATTTTTCTTATTGCTGAATCTCTAACATCACCAGGTATATCACCCTCCTTTAGTTTTCCAAGTGTCATATGTATCAATACGCCATCAGCTTCTAATCTATCTAGTGCCATTTTACATAATTCTTCGTGAGCTCTATGCATTGGGTTTCTTGTTTGGAAGGCTACTGTTTTTGACCAACCAGCTTTTGTAAGCATTTCTCTTATTTGAGGAGCTGTTGCAAATGTATCTGGAAAATCAGATGGGAAATAACTGTAATTGAGAACCTCTATTGAACCTGAAATTATATACCTTCCTTGTTCTTTAAATGTCTTTACACCTGGATGATTATCATCATTGGTACCAAATACGTTTGTAACTATAATATTTATATCCTCATCACTAAGTTTTTCAACATTATCAACACGCTGAATAGCAATTACAGGATTTCCTTCTATATTAGGATCTTTGAGTGCGATTTCTTCTCCATGAGTATAATCAAGTGAGTTTGCATCAGTTGTGAGATTGACTATAGGAACAGGCCAAAAAAGATTATCCATGGTGAGCATTTCTCTTGATACTCTTAGAGCATCATCCTTGTTCATATAACCAGTGAGCGGGTTGAAGTAACCTGCTGCAAGCATGACTGCATTTGCAGCAGCAGCTGATGATATTTCTAGTGTTCTCATTTCTGCGGCTGCAGATAACATAGATGCACGGGCTAATTCGTCTTCTATATAAAGTGTGTTTAATTCATTCGAGCCATGAGGCATTATCAGATTAGTCATTAAAATTCTACCTATATTTATACTTATATTAATTTACGTTAAGAAAATCAGATATTATAATGTATTGGTTAAAATATCAAAAAAGAATAGCTTTGCAGAATACGGGGTAGTAAATGCAAGAAATGTTAGAAATCAGGGAAATCTGTAAAACTCCCAAACAGTTACTTAAAAGTGAGTCTTTCGCGAGATACTTAGAGCTTTACAAAAAAGAATTTGTTTCAGAATTAATGAAACGAGAAGATAAAGATCTAAAAGAAGAGCTCCAACACAGGATTACATTTATAAAAGGTATAATGCCCGAAGATTATATCGATATCATAAAAGGGGCAACTCCTTTCTCGGGTGATCAACTCAGAGATTACAGAGCAAGCGTACAATTCCTTGATGGTGCATTTCATCACTATAGAACAAAGACTTATGCAAGATTAATATTGCCTGTTGACGAAAATTTAAATGGAACTAGTTCAGAAATAATTAAAGATAAAGTATCTAACAAAGCTGACAAATTATCTGAGCTAATTCTTGAAACTAGAAGGATACTGCTTGTAAAAGTAGGATTTGGTTCTGGTATTAGAAGATCTCAAGGTCTGGAATGCCACCCCAATGTTGCTGTAGGAGAAATTCCTGGAAATTCTGTAAAGCTGCCAAATGATTATGCTGTTCTCAAAAAAGTACCTGTTACATCAACTGCAGATATGAGGACTGGAGTATATTATACAACTCATGCTAATAAACGCGCATTTCCATTTTTTGAACTAGGTCATAATCCTTTTAAGAAAGATAGTTTTAATCCTGAAGAGTATATTGCTATTCCTTTTGAAATAGGAGCATGGAATATTTTATGTTACATACACAAAACTCCTGGATATATAGAAATTGAACCAGGTTTACTAAATTTATTTCCTTACTCAAAGACCGAAAATGTAACTCAAAAACAAGTTGATGGAATATTTGTTCTAGGTTGTCCAAATTCTGATATGGATGATCTTGGTTATTTTCATGATAAAGAGAATGATTTGCTAGTGGGTGTCATTCCAGGATTAGATGAATGTCAGTATTTTGGTTATGGAAAGAAACCAATGCTTACATTGCATAATGTTCTATGTATTTTAAAAGGGAATCTTCCGCTTCATTGCGGAGCAACAAGGTACGTCGTTCGTTTTGATGAAAAAACTAATGAGCCCTATATTTTTGACTCACTTATAAAAGCAGACGATATGGGAAGAGCAATTCTAGAGAAAAATAATAAAGGTGAAGAGATACCATATTTCTATGGGACGGAAACAGGTGCTTTTGCTTGTTTAGATGGCTTTAGTGAACATGCGAAAATGCAAATGGAAGGAAGAGAAATTGGATACAATAAACACTCAGGAACTAACGCTAGACAAATAGTACCTGTTACTGATTATTCTGAAATTGCCACAGGTTCAGAGCTAGATATCCTTTTGTATTTAAATAATTATGAAATCATACCCTTGGGCGAATCATGCATGAAAGCTGATATGAAACCGGATGATGCGCTTGATCACTTTAGAAAAGGTGCAAGAGTTGCAGCAGGAAGTACTCAAACTCACAGGGGAGATGTTGAGATAAGTTATTGGGCAAATCCTTTTCCTCTATTGAAAGACGATAACTGGAATGATCTTCCAGAACATAAAGATCTTTGTGACAAATTTGAAAAGATAGAAGAACGTTTTTTCAAAAACTTCAACAAACGAGTTAATAAAGGGGAGATGAAAATAGGTGTGGCACACAGTATGTTAATGGCAGGTGTCTACAAGGAGAGTACAGACGAGGTCTTAAAAAATGGAGGTTTTGATGATAGAAATTTAGTTGAACACCATGGCCCAGAAAGAGCTGCACATGATATGATTGAACTTATCAAAGAAGCAGCAGTTGAAAAGAGAAGTAGAGTTGACGGTAATCCAAAAGAAGTTGATATTACAATCGCAACTATAGGGGACAGCAGAACAGGTAAATCAGAAATGGCTGAAAAGATGGATGGTGTTCTAAACATGAGTTTAATTTAATTAATCTTTTACAACTTCTGTGTTTGCAACATCTATAATTTTAATTTTATAAACTAAAGTCTTACCCGAGAAAGGGTGGTTGCCGTCGAAAGTGATTTTATCTTTATCTACATTTGTTACACGAAACTTTCTTTTCATACCTTTGTCATTTTCAAAATCAATTTGCATTCCAATTTTCGAATACTCTTTTGGAACATTATCTGTAGAGTCAACAAATATTAAGTTTTCATCAATTTCACCAAATCCTAATTCAGGACTTACTTCAATAGTTAATTCATTTCCTTTTTCTTTACCTTTTAGAGAATTTTCAACAATAGGTAATAAATTTGTTTCTTTACCGTAAATAAAGCTTACAGGTGTATCAACATTTTCAAGAAGATTAGTGCCTTCATGTATAGAGTAAGTCATACTTACTAATTTTTGATTAGATATTTTCATATTCAAGATATGTTATCAGAATTATTCTAAATGTTATCTAAAGAATAACTTGACATAGTATTGAAACTATTTAATCATAATGATACTCAAAGTTACAAATCAAATCGTAAAAATTCAATAACCAGTTATATTTCAGTGGAGACGTTATATGAGTAATGCAATAGATATTAGTGATGACAATTTTGATTCAGAAGTCTTAAAATCAGATAAACCTGTACTTATAGATTTTTGGGCAGAATGGTGTGGTCCATGTAAAGTTTTAGGGCCAGTAATAGATGAAGTTGCGGAAGATTACTCGGACAGAGTTAAATTTGTAAAACTTAATATAGATAATAATCCATCTAATACACAAAAATTTGGAATAAGAGGAATACCTACTCTATTACTATTCAAAAATGGAGAGAAGATTGATACAAGCGTTGGCGTATTATCAAAAAGCGAGCTAGCAAGTTTCATAGATAAGAATTTATAATTATGAATTTAACCGAACTAAAACAAAAACCTGTACAAGAGTTAGTTAAAATTGCCGAAGAAATGGGTGCTGACAATGTTGGCAGACTCAGAAAGCAAGATGTTATTTTTACTATTCTCAAAAGCCACTCATCAAGTGGTGAAGATATTTCAGGCGGGGGAGTCTTAGAAATACTACAAGATGGTTTTGGATTCCTTAGATCTGCTGACAGTTCATATCTAGCAGGACCAGATGATATATATGTATCACCTAGTCAGATAAGAAAGTTTTCATTGAGAACAGGTGATACGATTCAGGGTAAAATAAGACCTCCTAAAGAGAGTGAGAGATACTTTGCGTTATTAAAAATAGATACAATTAATTCAGACACGTCATCGAGTACAAAAAATAAAATCCTGTTTGAGAATTTAACGCCATTGCATGCTAATGATAGGTTGAGACTAGAACAAGGTAACGGTAGTTCAGAAGATATGTCTGCAAGGTTAATAGATATTGCATCTCCAATAGGTAAAGGTCAGAGAGGGTTGGTTATCTCTCCACCAAAAGCTGGAAAAACAATTATGTTGCAAAATATTGCACAGAGCCTTTCTGCAAGTAATCCTGATTCACATTTGATAGTTTTATTAATTGATGAGAGACCAGAAGAAGTCACAGAAATGTCACGAATGGTGAAAGGCGAGGTAGTTGCAAGTACATTTGACGAACCTGCGAATAGACATGTTCAGGTTGCTGAAATGGTTATTGAAAAAGCAAAAAGACTTGTTGAGCATAAAAAAGATGTGATTATCCTTCTCGACTCTATTACTCGTTTAGCAAGAGCATATAACACAATTGCTCCATCTTCGGGTAAAGTATTAACTGGTGGCGTAGATGCCAATGCTCTTACAAAACCAAAAAAGTTTTATGGTGCAGCTAGGAATATTGAAGAAGGCGGAAGCTTAACTATCCTTGCAACAGCACTTATAGATACTGGTTCAAAAATGGACGAAGTGATTTATGAGGAATTCAAAGGCACTGGTAATATGGAAGTTCATTTGGATCGAAGAATCGCTGAAAAGAGAATATATCCAGCTATCAATATTAACCGTTCAGGTACCAGAAGGGAGGAGTTATTAATGGAACCAGACGAACTTCAAAAAATTTGGATCCTTAGAAAAGTTCTCCATTCTATGGATGAATTGGATGCTATGGAATTTATGTTAAATAAGCTTAAATCTACAAAGACTAACTCTGAATTCTTTGAATCAATGAAAAGATAATTTAAGAAGTTTTCACGAGAAGTTTTTTTTCAACATATTCATCTACAAATTTTTTCAACTCGCCACCATGATTAGCTATATCTTTTATAATCGATGATGAAATGAAGCTATATTTTTCATCTGGACTTAAAAATATACTCTCAATCTTTGGGTTCATAGCTCTATTGAGATTAGATAGTTGAACTTCGTATTCAAAATCTGACACAGCTCTAAGTCCTCTTAACATTACTTTAGCGCCCAATTCATTTGCATGATCGACTGTCAATTTATCAAGCTTTATAACTTTAACATTTGTGTATTTCTTTAAAACTTCTTGGCACATATCAAATCTGTCTTCAAAGCCGAAAAGTGTACTTTTCTGAGTCTTATATGCAACAGCCACAATTACTGATTCAAAGATATTTGATGCTCTTTTGACAAGGTCCTCGTGTCCAAATGTTATAGGATCAAAAGTACCTGGATATATAGCTTTAATGTTCATAACTTCTTATTAATCGCGATTGTATAACTTACATCTCCAATACTCAAATTTTTCAGCACATCATGAGTATTGGCGAGGTATTTTAAATAGTTATTTTTGTCTTGTTTAGATGTCTCAAAATATATGTACTTATTAAGATTTAAATACTCATAATCTTTAAGAAAATTCAATGTTTCATCTAATAAATTCGTACCATACGGAGGATCTAAAAATATAACATCGAATGCATTAGAATCGTTATCTTTCAGAAACTTACTTACCTTTTTGTTAAAAACTGTAGCGTTATTCTCATCAAGTAGAATTAAGTTTTGTTTAATACATTTTACTAAGTCTGAATCCTGCTCAACCAAGATTGCTTTATCGACACCTCGAGACAAAGCTTCAATGGATAAGATTCCGCTTCCTGAGAATAAATCCAGAGAGTTGTTACATATATTTAAATTAACTATGTTGAATAAACTCTCCCTAATGAATGCTTTTGTTGGTCTAAGGTTGCTTTTATTAGGTATAGTTATAATGCGGGATTTATATTTTCCAGATATTATCTTTAATTTATTATTCAATAGTTTTGCCAACAGATAGAGTCGAGATATTATTAAAATCTATTGAATTAATTAAAGCATTTTGAATGGTACTTTTTGAAACTTGATTAAGTTTGGCTTTATAGTTTTCGAAGTAATTTAAATCAAGATTTAAATTATTAATAGCAGATACTAAATTTAATATTTTTTTATTAGTATCGGTTTTCATTTCAAAACTTCTCAATATAGATTTTTTAATAGTTTCAACCTCTTTCTCTGATACATCAAATTTTTTAAGCCTAGTAATTTGTGTAGCAATAATCTCTTTTGCTAAAGAGAGATTTTCGTTTTTAGTTTGTAAAGATATTTTCAAATAGCCTTCTTCTCTAGTGGATGCAAGATAACTGTAGACAGAGTATGATAAGCCTCTTTTTTGTCTGATTTCTTCCATTAACCAAGATCCAAATCCACTTCCTCCAAAAATATAATTTGCAACCAGTAAATTATGATAATCAGGATCTTCTCTTTTTATGGCAGGAATTATAATAGCTAAATGAGATTGTGTTGAATCAAATTCAGTATGATAATCAGAGGACTGCATCTTGTAATCACTCACTTTGAGGGTTCTATTACTTGAAAGTTTGTTTGTTATTGAACTGATTAATTTCTTGGAATTGCTTTCCGTGATATCCCCAACTATATTAATCTCAATATCTTCTAAATTAAAAACTTTATTCGCATGGTTGATAATTTGTATATCTGTAATTTTATTAACTGATTCCTTTTCTCCAATTACTTGATGAGCTAGTCCTGAATTTAAGAAAAGTTTGGCAGATATTGAACTAGTCAACAATGTAGCTGGTCGCTTCTTAGAATCTTCTATATTTCTTAATATTCTATCTTTTTCTAATTTTAGAACATTACTATCAAGTTTTTCCAGACGTAGTGCATTATTGATTATATTTGTAAGAACTAAAGCTTGATCAATATCATTTAATGTTCTTATAGTTATCGATAATGATTCTTTTCCAGTACTGTAAGAAAGTTTAGCGCCGACATTTTCGAAATAACTTATAATTTTTTTATTATCTACATTTGAAGACATAATAGTATTAAGCATCAAATTAGTTAGTCCTTTTAATTCGCCATCATTAAAGCTGCCGCTATTAAAAGTAATATTTATATCAATAATAGGAAGTGTTTCCAATTGAACAAAAAGATAATTATTATTACTAGCTACTGAGCTAATTTTAGGATTAGCAAATAATATTGTCGACGAAAATAGTACTATGAACAATATAATGTGTTTCATTTTTTTGGCCTAAGAATAGTAGTAAGTAAACGGTCATTCGAAAAATATATTTCCCCAGCCTTTAGAACCTCATCTAGCGTAATTGATTCAACTATAGAACTATAATTATCTAGATTTTCCCAACTAATTCCTTTGGTCTCCAGCATACCAACTTGCATAGCTTGATAAAAAACAGAGTCAAATTTATATACGTTATTGGCCTTAATTCTCGCTTTAGCATTATTCAATTCATTAATGGTAATTTTATTAATAGACTGTTGTGAGAGTTCATTAAGCACACTAGCTTTAAAATCATCAGGTGAGATGTCGCCTCTTGGTGTTCCGCCTATGATAATGAGGTTAGGGTGTTGATTAAAAGTATCATTAGAAATAAAAACATCTAATGCAACTTTTTGATCATTTATTAAGTTTTTTGTTAAGCGCGATGAATATCCTCCATCCATAATTTCAATAAAAAGATCTAGTGCATAAAGCTCTTTCATTTTATCTTTATTAAATTTTGGTTTTATAAATGATAGAAAGACTATTGGTTTAGATACCTTGTCATAAACAGTAAATGAGGGTTTAGGTTGAAAATCATTTTTTCCAGTTTTATATTTATCTTTTTCTATATTTTTAATTGAGCCATAGTATTTTTGTAGATATCTTTTAACTTCATCGCTATTGAAATTCCCAGCAATTATTACAATCGCATTATCGGGTTGATAGTATAAATCATACCAATTTTGTAAATCTTCTTTAGTAATGCTATTAATGTCCTCCATTGTTCCAATTATTGGAATGCCATAGTCATTCATCCCATAAGCATTCAACATAATTTTCTCAAATGTCTTGGATACTGGATTATCGTCTGTGCGAAGCCTTCTCTCCTCTTTCACAACCTCAATTTCACTTTTAAGTTCTTTATCTTGTAATCTCAAGTTTTGCATGCGGTCTGATTCTAGCTCTATGCATTTTTCAAGATCAGACATATGGACCTTCTGGAAATAGCCAGTGAAGTCTTTGCTCGTGAAGGCATTTTCAGTACCACCCATTTTTTTTACGATTAAAGAAAATTCTCCCGGCTCTAAATTATCAGTTCCCTTAAACATCATGTGCTCAAGAATATGTGAGATACCTGTTTTTCCGGCTTGCTCATCACTAGAACCTACTTTATACCATATGCTGTTAACAACAGATGGGCTTCTTGTGTCTTCAATAAGCACAACTTTCAGCCCATTTTCTAATGAATAGCTTTCTACACGATCAGAAAATTTAATTTCTGAATGCGCCATTGGAACAAACAAAATAAAAGTTGTAACTATAAATATGTGACTAATTATTCGCATTGAACAATAATAGCAAAAAATAGTACTATATCGACCACTATATATGTATGGATTTGAGCTTTTTTTTGATATCAATTACTTGAAATAAGGTATTCAATAACTATAATTAAAGCTGAGAATTATGAATAAAAACCTTACATCAAAAGCAGTTGCTAAAGAAGTCGCGATAGATCTAGAGTCATCGGACGCGCTAAATTACTATTTAGCACAATTAAGAGAGACGCCTCTGCTATCTAAAGAACAAGAAGAAGAGTTATTTCACAGATTGCAGAATTCAGAAGATGTAGATGCAGCTCGTAAATTAGTTATGTCTCATCTAAGATTTGTAGTGCATATAGCTAAATCATATAAAGGCTATGGCTTACCTCTTTTAGATATTATCCAAGAAGGGAATGTAGGTTTAATGAAAGCTGTCAAGAAATTTGATCCAAGTAAAAAAGTTAGACTACTATCATTTGCAATTTATTGGATTAGAGCTGAAATACATGAATTTGTTTTAAAAAACTGGAGAATAGTTAAAGTTGCTACTACCAAAGCTCAGAGAAAGCTCTTCTTCAAATTAAGAAGCAAAAAAACATCATCGAATTGGTTGTCTGAACAAGAAGCTAACGACATTGCTTCTGAATTAAACGTTGATAGCAAGACTGTAAAATTAATGGAAAGCCGTCTTAGTGGTACAGATGTAGCATTTGATCCTATTGAAGAAGATGAGAATGCGCCAGCTGGTTACTTAACACAAAATACAAACCCGTTATCAGTTCTTGAAATGCAAGATTCTGATGATGATAACTCAAAAAAACTTAATCTTGCACTAAATAAACTCGACGAAAGAAGTAGAGACATTATTTTACAAAGATTTCTATCAGAGAAAAAACCTACTCTTGATGAATTGTCAAAAAAATATTGTGTTTCTAAAGAAAGAATTAGGCAAATTGAGGAAAAGTCCCTCAACACTTTGAAAGAAACAATACTACTAGCTTAATCTAAAGCATTAAAATATAGTGATCTGCTAACAATGCAGCAAATAGTAAAGCTAAATAAGAAATCGAATATTTAAAAAGCTCAAAAGCTTTCCTCTCGTTCTTAGTTAAATATAAATCATACGAGTCATAAATGAACTTGCCACCTAATATAAGTACAGATATCAAATATATATAAGATACAAGGTTAAGAAGATAGGGAAACAATGTAATACAAAACAACAATATTGAGTATAAGAAAATATGAAGGCGTGTGAAATCAGCGCCATGTGTTACAGGTAACATCGGTACATTTGCTTTACTGTAATCTTCTTGTTTATACACTGCTAAAGCCCAAAAATGAGGGGGTGTCCAAAGAAAAATAATTAAAAATAGTAATAATGGTAATTCACTCACTCCATTAGTAACAGCTGTCCAACCTAGTAATGGTGGCATAGCTCCAGCGATACCCCCAATAACAATATTTTGAGAAGTTAAGTTTTTAAGATAAACAGAATAAATAATTGAATAAACAATAATAGAAAAAAGTGTAAGTATGGTCGTGATTGTATTTACATATTCAAATAAAATATATGTAGAGAGTGCAGAGATAAATAAAGAAAAGTAAATCGCATGATTCGTGGTCACATTCCCCTTAATCAAAGGCCTACTTTTAGTTCTATCCATAATTGCATCTATCTTTTGATCAACTATATGATTTATAACTGCAGCTGCAGATGCAGCTAAATAAATTCCTATGCTAGCATAGAACATTAAGTGATAATCTAAGTTATAGTCTTGCGCAAGTAGCATGCCTACAATAGCTGTAAATATAATCAAGAAATTTACACGAGGTTTGGTAAGTGCAATTAAATCAAATAAAATCGAATTCGTATTTCTAGTTGTAGTGCTCATTTATATTGTTTTGTAGAATGATACCAGACTTTAGTAAAAATCATATGGCTCTATAAAGCAAAAAGGCTTGTTAGGGTGGTTATATTAATCACCTTAACTAGTTATACATTAAGATATACTCATTTTTATAATCTTTGAAAAAATCCACCATAATGTGAGAAAATAAAACGAAAGGTAAATAATAAGTACAACGATTGATACAGACATTACAAGTTTATCTATGATGATGTTGTAAATTTTATTCATTAAAACAATTCTCTCCACCACTCCAATATAAGAGGTTCCATGGCGTTAAATAGTGCAAAATCCTCTACTGAAAATATGATTATCCCGACAACAAGTGCGGGTATAAAAATCGTAACAAAAACTATTTCTAATGCAGATTTTAATAAGTCAGGTTTTGGCCTCCCATTTGGTCCTTGTTCACTCATATTTTATTCCCTTGTTGGTTCAGGTATACATTGTTCATTACTTCCACATTATCTTGTCTTGTAAAATGATACCAGACAATAGTAAAGTGCGCTTGATATTAGAGCCATTAATATTGCGGCATTCATAGTATGCCAGACTGCAATATTAAGTGGTAAACTATAAACTACGTTTGAAATGCCAAGAATAATCTGCAGTAAAAAGAATATTATACTTACGCTCATTAGTTTTTTTAAAACACTGTGATCATTTAATTTATATACAACATATAGTGCAGAAACAAAAACAAATGTTAGTATTAAAGCTGTGACTCTATGTGAGTAATGAATAGCGACCTTTGCGCCATAAGCCAAGATTCCTCCTTCATAATTTACGTCTGGGAGGTCAACGAGCTTAAATGCATCCCCAAATATCATTTCTTTTGGATACCACTGATCGAGACATTTTGGAAAATCTGTACATGCTAAAGAAGCATAATTGGTGCTTGTCCATCCACCAAGTAAGATTTGTAAAATTAAAAATATCCAAGTTACTGAAATTATAGCTACAGTAAAAGTTGGAATCCTTTGAGAAGATATATTCATATTTGAGTATTTGAGGCCATTTATAAATAACAAGGTGGCTGTAAGCATTCCAAAAAATAAGTGTGTTGTTACAATTGTGGGTTTCACTAGCATTGTAACTGTCAACATTCCCATTATAGCCTGAATAATGATTAGTATAGATATTAAAATCGGAAGTGTGTAATTCTTGTTTGAATATTTTATAGAAATATAAGTAATGAAGAATACATATAAACCAAGTAGACCGGCCATGTACCTATGTAACATTTCTCTCCATGCTTTTCCTACATCTATATCTGCATTTGGATAAAACTCTTTTGCCTTGGCAAGTTCATCAGCGGTATCAGGTGTTGTAAGTAACCCATAACAACCTGGCCAATCAGGGCAACCTAATCCAGCATCAGTAAGTCTTACCCACGCACCTAAGGAAATTACAAAAAGCGTAAATAAGGCACCAATATAACTCAGCTTAGAAATTTTTGAATCATCCATAATCTATATCTTCGAATATTTTAAAAGCTTTTTTAAGTCCTTAAGAAATCCTTTTGCCACAAAGTCCTGTTTATAGCCTAAGATAATTTTCCCAAAAGGATCTGCGATAAATATTCCTTCTTCCATTTTAGTTAGCTTATTATAGAGACTTTCTGAGTTTTCTAAAACAATAACTTTTGGATAGTTATTTAGATAATTGTAGATTTCAGGTGAATTTTCTTGATGGAGAATATATCTAGCTACTCTACCCATATCTTTGCCAAGAGCTGTATTAATTTGTCTCAACATATGGGTGTTTTCCTGGCATTTTTTGTCACAAATCGTTGGCATTACTTGAAGTATTATCCAGTGCTCATCTTCAGACAGTTTTTGGGGTGTAATATTAATTTCTTCAGAGAGGAATACACCATGGTTTGTAGTCCCCCTTGTATCAGTAGCATTATTCATAGAAAAGTATTGGGCAAATATGAACGGCGCCAGAAATACCGATACGATTAAAAGAAATTTAATTTTTCCCATTACTCTTCCTATTCAAAATGATTAAAAAAAATATACCAATAATTGTAAACAAAAACCATTGTCCAGCATACATGTAATGCTTAAGATGACTTTTCTCGTTTTTCTCAGGAATATATTTATATAAAAATCTACTAGATTCATTAAGATTTACAATGAACGGATATATTTCTTTTTTTATAATATTTGAAATTTGATTTATATTAATGTTTTGTATCACATAGGGTTCTTTGACTGAAATATTCTCAGAGGTTAATTCTAAAAGTTGCATAGGGTACTTAACATATCCATTAATTATCATAACCTCTTTTGGTGTATCTATGACAGGATATTTCTGTCTTGAGTAATTATCTACCCAACCTCTATTTACCAGGAGGATTTTTTCGTCTATTAGAAATGGCGAAATAACATAATATCCAGCCTTGCGATTATAAACTATATTATCTAGTAAAAAATATGGTTCTATAAATGAGCCTTCTGCAAAAATTTTTTTGTATCTAGTAGGCTCCGTTGATAAAAAATTAATGTTTACAGGCCTCTCTTTAATCTGTGATTGAAAATCAGTCTGAATTGCTAACTTTTCCTCGGCTCTCTCTATTTGCCACAGACCTAAATAAAAGCAGATAACAATTAAAGTGATCAAGCTCAAGTTTTTAAATATATTTATCATACAAGTGTTAACATGAGTATATGTTTAAATATGCAATCATTATATTGTTAATATTAATAATATATAATCTTGTTATGGGTTTTGTATATATACTCAAAGATAAATCATCATCTAAAAGGGGGCTCACGTCCCTCAAAACAAGGATCGTTCTTTCTCTATTGCTTTTTGTATTACTTATTATTGGGTATTATGCAGATTTAATTCAACCTAATAGCTTGTGATTATAGCCAGTAAACAAACACAAATAAGCCAAGCCAAACAACATCAACAAAATGCCAATACCATGCTACAGCTTCAAAGCCAAAATGGTTCTCATTGGTAAAATGTCCTTTGATACATCTAAATAAAATAACTGTTAGCATTATTGCACCAAGTGTTACATGGAAGCCATGAAACCCTGTCAACATATAAAATGTTGATCCATACATCCCTGATGTCATTTTAAGATTTAAGTCATTGTATGCATGCGAATATTCATATGCTTGAAAACCTACAAAAATAAAGCCTAGCAGCACTGTTGCAGTTAATCCGAGTATAAGTTGGTTTCTTTTGCCTTCTTTCAAACCATGATGGGCCCAAGTTACCGTCAGACCACTTATTAGTAATATTATTGTGTTTAATGCCGGGATGCCTGCAGCTTTCATAACTATAAATTCACCGCCAACATTTGCGGGTCCGTTTGATGGCCATACATTTTCAAATGTGGGCCATAGTTCTTGGTTGGTACTGACTTTAGTTCCCTCGCCAGCTAACCATGGTAAAGATAATTCTCTTGCATAATATAGAGCTCCAAAGAAAGCAGCGAAGAACATGACTTCTGAAAAAATAAACCATGCCATGCCCCATCTAAAAGACATGTCAACTTGAGCGTCATATAAACCGCCTTCACTCTCATTTACTACATATGAAAACCATCCGTAAACGACAAGTAATAATAGGGCTAATCCAGTATAAGTGAGGGTTAGGCTTGACTCATC